>Ga0208826_1000299_pt1 | contig 55097 bp, 39 predicted proteins | sample AD_UKC115_MetaG_FD_184451 | JGI IMG/M metagenome (GOLD analysis project Ga0208826, IMG submission 184451) | Active sludge microbial communities of municipal wastewater-treating anaerobic digesters from Hong Kong - AD_UKC115_MetaG (SPAdes)... | ecosystem: Engineered > Bioreactor > Anaerobic >... | reverse complement strand
GTCGAATCCCAGCCTGCGAAGAACCAGCCGAGCTGGCCGGTCACGATCGGTGCGTCGGGTGTGGAGTCACCGTAGACAAGGTTACCGGTCACTTGAGTTGTAAAGGTGCCGTAGGTTCCGGGCGCGTAGGTGACGGTATATTTATCCTGCGTCCATGTCGCCGTGTAGGTCACGGTCTTGGTCACCGTTGCGGTCGGCGTCGAGTCCCAGCCCGCGAAGGTCCAGCCGGACGGACTGGTCACAATCGGGGCAGTGGGTGTTGCGTCGCCGTAGACAAGGTTATCGGTCACCTGAGGCATAAAGACACCGTATGCTCCGGGCGCGTAGGTGACGGTATATTTATCCTGCGTCCATGTCGCCGTGTAGGTCACGGTCTTGGTCACCGTTGCGGTCGGCGCCGAATCCCAGCCCGCGAAGGTCCAGCCGGGCTGGCCGGTCACGGTCGGCGCGGCAGGTGTTGTATCGCCGTAGATCAGATTGTTGGTCACCTGCGCCGTAAAGGTGCCTTGTGTGCCGGGCGCATAGGTGACGGTATATTGGTTCGGCGTTTCCGTGAAGACGGCATAATAGATCACGGTGCCGGATACATCCGGCAGGTTGGCTTCCAGTGTTCCGGTCACCGCATTTGGATCCGTGCTCCATCCGGCAAATGCGTAGGTGTATTGCGCCGTCGCCGATTTGATCGGCTCGCTGCCGTCGTAGCTCGGAGCCGTTCCAGCCGGTACGTCGGTATCCTGATCAAGCCGGGTGGTGCCGTTCATCCATGTCACCGTGTAATGAATCGGTACAGCGGCCACGGTTATATCGACGACAGCCGTCTTTCCATGATAGCTGATCGTGATCCGCGTGTCTCCGGTGCTCAGCGGCCCGGAAGGCGTATAGGTATAGTTGACGATGTCGTTGCTCGATCCGTCGCTGAAATGCGCGGTTACGACCATGCCCGTCGGGTCGAAGGTCTGCCCTTCGGTATAGGAGGTTTGCGCCCCGGCCGCCGTGATGTTCTCCAGTGTCACCGATGCCGTATTTTGTTTATACAGGTAGATGAATTCGTCCGTCTGCGCGGTGGCGTTCATCCGGAAATATCCCTGACTGCTGGTATAAAGGTAATAGCTGTTGCCGCTGGAGCTGCTGGTAACGTAAAAATGATGATCAGTGGAGTAAAGCCAGTCCCCAAGCGTAGTGCTGGGCTTGCTGCCGGCAACGAGGCCGTAACCGCCGGATACCGAAGATCCGCGTGCAAGGTATTTGCCGCCGTTCTGGAAGAGCATACCGGTGCTCCCGGCTTCCGCCGTCCAGATCATATCGGCGGAGACGCTGCTCGTGACGGCATCTCCGCTGACGGTCACCGCCGGGCTGGCCAGATAATTTGTGCTGGCAACGGCGTTCTGAAGAGCCTTGGTCGTCCCGCTTTTATTTGAGACGATGACATACTTCCCACCGGCTTCGATGGTGTCGGCCAGCGTATAGGTCGTGGACCCCGCCGGGAACACATCGATCGGCTGCGCGGCGGTCTTTCCCAAAAAGCTCACCGTAATGAAGGAATCCGTCACGGCCAACGCGCCGGAGGGCAAAACGGTATAGCCGGTGATATTTTGCGTGGTATCGTCGCTGAAACGCGCGGTGACGACCATGCCTGCGGCGTCGAAACTTTCGCCGGTGCTATAGGTCGTTTTGGTCGGCGGCGTGGTGATTTCAATACCCGTCAAGGCCGCAGGCTGCTTTTCATAGAGGGTGAGCGTGTTGTTGTTATTGGTCGACGGGTAGATGAAGTCAACCGTTGTGGTTCCGCCATAGAAAAGGTTGTAGGTTGAGGAGCCCAGCGGTACGGACAGCTGCGTGCCTTTGCCTGAAAGGGTTCCGTATGTCCATGCCCGCGCGGCGCCGAGGCTCATCGTCCGCGCCGCCGTGGCGTTGACATACTGCGTCCCGTTTTGGATATCCCAGCCGGAGCCGTCCGCCGAAAACGTCCATGTCGCAGACGAGGCGTCGGCCGCCGAGCTGAAGATGAGATAGTCACCGCTTATTGTGGGTGTGACGAAAGACAAGCCGGTATAGGTATTATTGTTGGCTGTCCCCGTCGCGGCCGTGCTGCCCATGGCCACATCGTCCAAAACGACAGCGTATTCATGGCCGCTGGTGATCGTCGTCGTCTTTTTGTAGACGAAGAACACTGCCGGACTGACCGTGATCGCCTGGGAGGCCGTCTTTCCCTGATAGGTAATGGTAATCTCGGTGTCGGATACCGACAGGGCGCCGCTGGGGCTCACCGAATAGCCGGTCACAGCCGCGCTCGATGAATCGGAGTAATACGCGGTAACCTGCATCCCCGCCGCGCTGAATGTTTCGCCTGCGGTGTAGGCGGTTTTGGCCGGCGGGTTCGTGATTGCGATATGATCCAATACGCGAGTCGGCTCAGAGGAGCTCTTTTCATAGAGCGTCAGATCACCGTTGTTGTTGACCGTGGGATAGAAGAAATCCACCGTCGTCGTGCCGCCATAGAATAGTTTGCCGGTGGCGTTTTCTTTGGCCGAATCATCGTAGAACGTGAAATACAGCTGAGACTTGCCCTCCAGCGTGCCGAACGTCCAGAGCGAGCCGTTTGTGGCATTCAGCGTAAGAGATCTGGACTCCAGGGAGTAGAGATAGGATCCTTCATTTGAAATCACCCAGTCATCTGCGTCGCCGCTGGCTTCAAAAGTCCATGTGGCGGCTTCCGCATCCTCTGCCGAGGCAAAGGTCAGCGTATTGCCGTCGGAGCTGATGGTCGGAGCCGTATATCCGAGGCCCGTATAGCTGTAATATGATGTGGAGCCGGTTTGCGGCGTCGTATTCATGGCGACGCCGCTCATAACGATGGCATACTGATGCCCGCTGCTGGCCGACGACACCTTTGTGTAGGTCAGCGACGGCTCGGCCGCCTGCGGGAAATCATACGTTACGTCAAGGGTTCCGTCGGTATTGAGCGTCACCGAAGTTGCTGCTTTTCCGTTTACGGTGACCGCGGTCGAAGCGGTAAAGACCTTACCGCCGGTTGCCGTCAGCGTCACCAGCGCGGTATACTCCTCGCCGGCGGTGAAGACCGTGCCTGTGAAGGGCGTGCCGTCCGTAAACCATGATACGGAGGAGGCCGTCACGCCGCTTGTGGAGACGGCGGCGTCGGTATCAGGCGCGGCGCCTACCGCCGGGGAGGTGATGCCGGTGACCGCGACGGCCGCGATCTCGTTGCTTGCGGCGCCGAGATTGACGGTCTTGGGAGATCCCACCGTGCCGCCGCTCATGTTCTTATAGGTCAGCGTGACCGAAGAAGAATCGCCGTTGTCTGTAATTTCGATATAGACACCGGTGCCGTTGACGGAGTCGCCGCTGCCCATGTGGCTGGAATTGGCATAAGTAAAATTCAGGGTTTTGGTTGTGCCCGTCGCATCCGACGGAGTAATGGTCTCGCCTGCGACTTTTATGGTATTTATCAGCGATTCCACCGAGTGATGATTGTGCCCCCAAAAGAAAAACACATTCGGGTAACCGTTAAGCAGATCGATTAGTTCACCGGTATTCTGCCCTGCGCGGCTGCTCCCGTAATGAAGCGGGAAATGCGAAATGATAAAGAAAGGTTCGCCCGGATCCGCGTCCTCCAGCTCCGCTTCCAGATCGGCAATATCGCTCTCCAGGAAAGTATAGGCCGATCCGTCGCCGGAGCTTCCGCTCGCGGCGCCCAGCGTATAGATCGTGAAACCGTCGTCGTCCGGATCGTTCTGGATACCTGTCCGGCTACAACCGGTGATCGGCTCGAACGATAAGGTGTCGGCGTCAGGATAAGCACTGTAACCGATGTACCAGTCATGATTGCCCATGGTATAGATAGGCGTCGTATCCGAATTCTCCGGGTTGATCAGAGCGTTGATCTTCCCGACGGTCTGGTCGCCGTCGGAGCTATAGGATGCGTTGGTGCTGATCGTACCGAGCTCGCCGGTGCTTGTACTGGTTTTCCAGTACATCGAACCCATATCGCCTCCAAAAACCATATATTTCAGCGAGTCGCCGTTATTGCTGAACCATGTCGAAATATTTGTGTACGATCCATGGACATCCGAGGTGATGCCGATACAGGTCGTTGCCGATTCCGCGAGCGCCGTGATCGGCATCAATGCTGACAACATCATCACCGTCAATAGGACGGCCAAAACTTTTACCCCGAACCTTCTTTTCATAATCCCCATTTTCTCCTTTCAGTTTCACCTTTAGACCGACCTTATTTTGCGAACCAGGAACAGACCAACGCGATTGAAATGCGCAGCAGGATTTCACAAGCCATGATGAGCAGAGCATGAAAAATAAAAGACGCATAAGCTTCGGCAAGACATATCTGATGCGGCCGGACTGCCGTATCGGATAAAGATTCTAATATCAGGCTTCCAAGCTTTGCGTCCCCGCTTTTCTGCATTTTATAGATTTGTAACGTAACAATGGATGATTTACTGGAAAATTATGGCATATAATCAAATATTTGTCAACCGCCATTTTCATGAGGAGACGAAAACAGGTCATCAGATAGGACTGACGCATATTTAATTAGGATATAAACACGTATCCCGCTGTTGGGATCCCGGCAAACAGATCAGATGTCATCGTGCGTTGTGAGATCAACTCCGCGAACCGTGCTCACTGTCCGGCGAAGATGTTCCCTTGGGAAAGCCGATGAAGGCGCTGAATCCGGAGAATAAAGAAGAAGATTCCATAGCCGAATTTGGGAAAGTTTCGGCGTAGAGTAAAAAAGCCATAAAGAAACCCGCATAGTTGGCAAAACTATGCGGGTTTCTTTATGGGGCGGCGGGACTTGAACCTGCGGCCTCCTGGTCACGAGTCAAGCGCGCGAAAAAGTTCCTGGAGAGGGCCTTTTTCACGAGCTTTTTTATTTCTGTTCGGTGAGCGTCTCCATGATGCGGATCAGCACTCGGATGCCCTGTGCGCAGGCGCGCAGGGAGAGCTTTTCGTCCGTACCGTGCACGCCTCTTGTCACATCGGCCTCGTTGCCCATAAACGGGCTGCAGCGCAGGCAGGTGTCGCAGATCTGTTCGTAATGATGGGCATCGGTGGCTCCCGCCGTCATGGAAGGGATAATGACCACATCCTGAAAATATCGGTTCATCGCTTCCTTAAGCGTACGATAGCCGAAGCCGTCGGTGCGGGCGGTGGCGGAGGGGTCGTTCGCCTGCAAAAACCGCAGGGAGACCTCCGGATCGGCTACCACTCTTTGGCATTTCTCCATCACTTCGGCGGTGGTGTGTCCCTCCGCGATGCGGAAGTTGACGACGGCCTCCATGTTCTGGGGCATCACGTTGCAGGCCGCGGAGCTGCCGCGGATCACGGTGGGTGCGATGGTGGTGGTCACGAGAGGAAAGAGCTCCGGCACTCCGAGGCAGTATGCCGCGATGGCTTCGGCGTTTCCTTCCGGATCCGCAACCAGCGTCTTCAGCGGTTCCTCGGTGATATATGGCGCCAGCGCCGAAAAAGCGCCTTTCACGACAGGCGAAAGTTCCGCCGGGAACGGGTTCTCCACGATACGGGCGACGGCGCGGCAGAGCCTGCCCAGAGAGGTGCCGCCGAAGGGGCGGCTTGAGTGCCCGCCGATGCTTTTGACGGAGAGCTCCAGATCCGCATAACCCTTTTCCATCAGATCGATCTGGGAAAAGAAAATTTCCGGTGCACCGAAGGGCACCCCGGACTGGATCTTTCCACCGCCCTCGTCGAGCACGAATTCCAGCCGGACGCCGCGGTTTTTCAGGGTGTCGGAGATGGCCCTCGCCCCGAAGTTATAAGTCTCCTCATCTTCCCCGAAAGCGAAGTACACCGTCCTTTCGAAGCGCGCGCCGTGGGAGAGCAGGTATTCCGCCGCCTCAAAGATGCCGAAGACCTGTTCCTTGATGTCCAGCGTCCCTCGGCCCCAGATATAGCCGTCGGCGATGGTGCCGGAAAAGGCAGGGTAAGTCCAGTCGTTTTCCGTGCCCGCCACCACGGGGACTACGTCCTGATGGCTCATAAAGAGCGCCGGGCGCAGCTCTGTATTGCTGCCGGGGATGGTGATGAGCACGCTGCGGCCGATCAGCTCGAAGCTGCCCGCGCGCATGACGGCGGGATAGCTCTCCCGCATCAGAGACTGCAGCACATCGAAGCCGGAGTAGTCGATGCCGTCGTTCACGGTGACACAGCGCACGGCGGCGGAGAGTCTCCCCGCCGCGCCCCCGGCATCCAGATCCGGGTAGTCGTTTTCGTTTGTAAAAAATTCCGTAATATCTTTCATTTGTCCTCCAAATAACGGCTCAAAAATTCCTTTGTGCGGGGCTCTTTCGGATGCCCGAAGACTTCCGCCGGGCTGCCCTGCTCCAGAATGACGCCGTCGTCCATAAATACCACCCGGTCGCTGACCTCCTTTGCGAAGGCCATCTCGTGGGTGACAACCACCATGGTCATGCCCTCGCCGGCAAGGTGCTTCATCACGTCGAGCACCTCGCCCACGATCTCCGGGTCGAGCGCGCTGGTGGGTTCGTCAAAGAGCATCATGTCCGGCTCCATGCACAGCGCCCGGGCGATGGCCACGCGCTGCTTTTGGCCGCCGGAGAGCCTGCGGCTGTCGGCATGGATGAACTCCCGCAGGCCCACGTCCGTCAGGTGTTTGACCGCAAGTTCCCCGGCCCTCTGCCGGGAGAGGCGCTTCACCGACATCGGCGCCATCGTGCAGTTGTCAAGCGCGTTTTTGTTGGCGAAGAGGTTGAAGCTCTGGAACACCATGCCGATGCGTTCCCGGAGCTTGTTGAGATTCGTGGAGAGGTCCATCAGATCCCGGCCCTCGAACCAGACGTGGCCGGAATCGGCCTCCTCCAATAGGTTGATGCAGCGGAGCAGGGTGGATTTGCCGGAGCCGGAGGCCCCGATGATGCACACCACTTCCCCGGGATACACCTCCAGGTCGATGCCCTTCAGGACCTTCAGGGAGCCGAAGGATTTTTCGAGTTTTTCGATTTTCAGAATCGGTTCCATCTTGTCACCTCAGTTCGAACTTGGGATGCCCCGGGCGGGGGTGTCCATCTTTTTTGCGATTGCCTTCATCAGAAGGGAGGAGAGGTAGGTCAGGATCAGGTAGGTGATCGCCGCGATGCAGTAGACCTCGAGCTGCCGGTAGTAGATGCCGACCACCGAGGTCGTGGCAAACATCAGATCGAAGCAGGCGATGACGGAGAGCACCGACGAATCCTTGATGTTGATGATAAATTCATTGCCGATGGCGGGGATGCTGTTTTTGACCGCCTGCGGGATGACGACCTTCCGCATGGCCTGCCAGTTTGTCATGCCGAGACTCCGCGCCGCCTCCGTCTGGCCGACATCGATGGCCTCGATGCCGCCGCGGAGCACCTCGGCGAGGTAGGCCGTGGAGTTGAGGGAAACGGTGATCAGGCCCGCCATGAAGGCGCTCCATATATGGTTGATCTCGGTGATCGTCATCGCGGAATTCTTGAGAAGGCCGAAGCCGGCGTAGTAGATGATCAGCGCCTGCACCATCATCGGTGTGCCGCGGATGACCGTGATATAGATTTTGGAGAAGCCGCTTCCGAGCTTTTTGCAGAATCTTGCAAGATCGTTGTCCTGTCGCACGGGCTTCAGAATCCGGAGCGTGACGAGCAGCATCGCCAGCACGAAGGCGACGGCCGTGCCCAGAAGGGCGATGCGCACCGTGGTCCATACGCCGAGGCCGAACATCGACCGCCCCTTCCAGAACATGTAGATCATCGAGGCGAGGAACCCCTGCGGGTTGCTTTCGGCGGCGACGGAGTCCTTGGCAAGGCTCACAAAGCCGAGCACGATCCGATCCGTCACGGTGACGGCGAATGCGGCGAGCACCAGCAGGTAGAGGTACCGGCCGGGATTCCTCATGGCCGGCTTTCTCATCACCGTTTCGGAGTAGCTGCGCCAATGGGTGAGCTTCACGGCCCCCGCAATCAGGGCCATGACCGCAAACACCCCGCACACGGCCGCAAGGAGGTACAGCAGGATGCTGTCCGTGCCGAGAAAACCGAGCTTCGCGGGCGCCGAGCACCACATCCATACGTTCAGCGCCGTCAGGATCATCCCGGTCAGATATCCGTACCGGCGGTCCTTTTTGATGAAATCCACAAGGTTTCTCATGTCTGCCTCCCGTGCGCAGGATGCTGCGCGTTTATTTTGCGGAAACGTTATTTACAGAAAAGTTATTTGGGCTGATTTGCCACGGCGTTTTCCCACAGGGTGTCGCGGGTTTCCTGATCGATGCCGGCGAGAGCCATGTTCACGGCGTCAAGCAGCGCGGTGTCTTCCTTGCGCAGACCCACGCAGGCGCCGACGAATCCCAGATCGAAGCCGTCGCCCTCGGCGAAGGTGATGACCTTGAAGTCGGGGTTCGACGCGAGATAGGAACCGGAATTTTCCACGTTGATGATGATGCCGTCGCAGGTGCCCTGATCGAGGCGGGAGATCATGTTGGGGACGCTGTCGACCGGGGTCAGGTGGTTGACGCCGTCCATCTGGTCGATCACGGTGTCGAGCATGGTATCCTTCTGGCCGAGGATGCTGGCGCCGGAGAAGTCGTGGATGCTCGCGGCGGAGGCATACGCGGAGTCGGCGTTCACCATGACGCCGTATTCGGTGACGTGGTAAGGCTCGGAGAAGTTGATGGATTCGCGGCGCTCGGCCGTATCGGCCATACCGGCGATGATGGCGTCGATCTGGCCCTGATTGAGGGCTTCGATCAGTCCGCTCCAGGCCATCTTCACGATGACAAGCTCATAACCCGCCTCTGCGGCAATGATCTTGGCAATCTGCACGTCGTAGCCCTCGGCATAGGCGCCGGGCACGTTTTCAATCGGATAGTTGGTGTCGGTGGCGGTGTCCTCCTGCCAGTTGTTGGGGGCGTAGGCACATTCCATGCCGACGCGGAGCTGCGGGAGCGCTTCCGGGGTGCTTTCAGCTTCGCCCGCGGCGCTTTCTTCCGAGGTCTGGGATTCGGGCTGACTCTGGCTTTCTTCGGCTGCGGGCGTGCCACAGGCTCCGAGGCTGCATACGAGCACGGCGGTCATCAGCAAGGCGATCCATCTTTTCATGTTGGTACCCTCTCTTTTTTGAATTTTTTGTTTAAAAAAAGCCATGGATGCGGGTAATCGCATTCATGGCTTCATTACTAAAGTAATATGACTTTCGGGCTTTTGCCTGAAAGCTTTCCGCCAATGATAGCGCTCCACATTTCTGTGACAGTCCGACGGATCTTCTCCGTCGGCCCAGCTGAAAACGGTCTCTCAGGCCCGTTTCCGCTTCGGCGGCAGCCCCTTTCCCTCGCCCGGAACCTGAATTCCTGACGGACGGGGTACTCTTGACTTGCCGCGCCTCTATCATTGCTCCGGCGTGGTGCCGGATCAATTTAATTTGTGCCGATTATACCCTGCTTTTTTCCGGTTGTCAACCACCGGCGCGCAATTTTCAAGATCCTCCAAAAAAACGGCCGCCTCCCCGGGCGCTTTTTGTGCGGTTGCCAAAAAATGTGGGCGAAGGCAGGGGAGAGCGGCCGGCGGGCGCTTCGGAGGAAAGCGGCGTCCGTGCGGAGGGGCTTTCCCGCGGAAGACCCAAAACGGCAAAAAAGACGGCGTGACCAAAAAGGTCATGCCGTCCGCTCGTCGGGAATATGTTGGAATGGGCCGCGCCGCCCGGAAGAGCATTTTTATGAAAATCTTCGATTCCGCCCGCAACGCGGATAAATTACTTGAGCTTCTTTTTGTTGAGATTCGCAAGGTAGCGGTAGACGGTTGCCTCGGAACAGCCGATTGCCTGGGCGACGTTGCTGACGGCACCTTTTACGATAAAAATGCCGCTGCGGTTCAGCCGGTCGACGATATCGATCTTTTCCTGCGGCGTCATGCGGTCCACCGGCACGGAGGCGTTCGCGGTGGCCTGACGGATGGCATCGGCCACCATATCTTCCGCGCTGTTCGGGAAATGCTCCGCATTTGCGCCGCCGCCCTCATCGGGCGAGGGACGGGTCTCCGGGGAGGGGAGACTGTCGGTAAAATCGGCGGGGTGCACGAGCGAGAGGATCTGCCGGGAAAGCTCATGGTACCTGCTGCCGTCAAAGTTGACGCAGAGAAGGCCGATCAGTTTCCCTCTGCCGTCCTTGATAAAAAATGTGCTGGAGCGAAGCGCGCTGCCGTTTTTGGAGATGCCGAGATAGTTGAGTTCCCAGTTCTTGTCGCGGTAGGAACCGTTCCGGATGAATTGGAGCGCCTTGTCCGTAAGCGGAGCGCCGACCTCGCGGCCGCTGACCTGGCTGTTTGCGATGGCAATGATGCGGCTCTCCGCGCCGATCTCGTGCAGCACGACCTCATAGTCGGACCCGAGCACTTCCCCAAGAAAAGGAACCAGCGCGATATATGGCCGCAAAAGCTCGTTGGGCATTCGGGACACCGCCTTCCTCCAGCATTGATATGAGAAAATTTTATCACAGCGAATAAAAAATGTCAACGAGGAATCCCACAGCGCGGCTCGCGAAATATCCAAATAATCGCGGAGTCATTGGGCATTTTCACGAAAATGAAAGGAAAACTCAAAAGGAAAGAAACCGGTATTGACAAAAAAACTTTGCAATGATAAAATTTATTCATAGTAATAAAAAATTATTTTTACTCTGGCTAAAGGTTTTAACGTTATTAATGAAGGGGACGGAAGCATGAAATCAGTTGTTGCCACGGAGAAGGCTCCTGCGGCCATCGGGCCGTATTCTCAGGGAATCCGGGCGGGGAAGGTCGTCTTTACGTCGGGCCAGCTTCCCGCCGACCCGGAGACGGGGCTCCTCGCCTCCGGAGCCGCGGAGCAGACGAGACGGTCTCTGCAGAATGTGCGGGCGGTGCTGGAGGCAGCCGGCGCAAAGATGGAGGATGTCGTCAAGGTCACGGTATTTCTAAAGGACATGGGCGACTTTTCCGCGATGAATGCCGTGTATGCGGAATTTTTCCCGTCGGAATATCCGGCGCGCAGCGCCGTGGAGGTGGCGCGCCTGCCGAAAGACGCGTTGGTGGAGATCGAGGCCGTGGCGGTCGTCGCATAAGGTTTCTGCAGTGGTTGCTGTTGCTGAAATGATGAAACAATAAGGAGGGGGCTTTTTCATGTGGGAGAAGATTTACAACGTATTCGATTTCCTTTGGGGCTATCCGATGCTGTTCCTGCTCGTGTTCGGAGGCATTTACTTCACGATCCGCACGAAGTTTTTCCAGATCCGCGGGCTGCCGCTGGTCTTCAGAAAGACGTTCGGCGAGATGTTCAAAAAGGATACCGGCAAAAATGACGAAGGCAACATGACGCCGCTGCAGGCGATCTCCACGGTCCTCGCAGGCACCGTGGGTTCCGGCAATATCGCCGGCGTCGCCGCGGCAATTGCGATCGGCGGACCGGGCGCCCTTTTCTGGATGTGGGTCACCGCCGTTTTCGGCATGCTGACCAAGATGGCGGAGGTTTCGCTCGCGGTGAAATACCGGGAGCAGGGGCCCGACGGCGAATTTTACGGCGGACCGATGTATTACATCAAGAAAGGCCTGAGCAAAAACTGGCACTGGCTCGCGCCGGTCTTCTCCGTGGCGCTTTTGCTTCTGACGCTCTGTGACGCGGCCTTCGTTCAGGTCAACACCGCCGCCACCGCGCTGGACGACGTCTTCGGCGTGCCGATGATCATAACCGGCATCGGCATCGCGGTGGTCAGCCTGATCATCTGCCTCGGCGGAATCAAGCGCATCGGCAACGCCTGCAGCGCGATCGTTCCGCCGATGTGCCTCCTCTATATTCTTGGCTGCCTTTTTGTGATCTTTTCGCATATCGACAATGTCGGCTATGCGTTTGAAATGGTATTTAAATACGCGTTCGCTCCGGCTCCGGCGGTTGGCGGATTCGTGGGCGCCGGCATCAAACTGGCGATGACCAAGGGCGGATTCCGCGGCATCTTCTCGAATGAAGCCGGCGAAGGCACGGCGGCCACCGTGCATGCCACCGCCAAGACGGATCACCCGATCCATCAGGGCCTTTACGGCGTGCTGGAGGTCTTTATCGACACCATCATCATCTGCACCCTGACCGGTATCGCGATCCTCAGCGGCGGCGAGGAGATCTGGGCCAGCGGCGAAACCGGCGTCTATCTGACATTCCTTGCGTTCCGTCAGTCTTTCGGCGACATCGGCATGTGGGTGGCCGGAATCGCCGTGTTCCTTTTCTGCTACAGCTCGTATCTGGGATATTTCGTCGAATTCCGCACCAGTCTGCAGTATGTGTTCGGCAACAAGGTCGCAAAGTGGGCCCGCTGGTTCTTCTTCATTCCGCCGATCATCTCCTGCACGCTGCCTGTCTCCCAAATCTGGGATATGGCGGATATGGTCGTCGGCTTCATTTTCATCCCGAACATGATCGCCCTGCTGCTTCTGAGCCCGCAGGTCATTAAGATGCTCAAGGAATATGAGGGCAAAATCAAAGCGGAAAAACAATTAAAGAAGGCCGGTTAAACATGGAAGAAAAATTTGAATATGTCCTTCGCACCCGCGGCAGCCACGAGCCCGCGGATGTGAACATCGCCTCGTTGGAAGAGGCAAAAAAGGCGCAGGAGTTCTCTTCCGGATTTCCGGGATACGAATTTACGCCGCTTCGCAAACTCGACGGGTTTGCCGAGGCGCTGGGTGTCGGCAGCGTATTCGTCAAGGATGAGTCCTTCCGCTTCGGGCTCAACGCCTTCAAGGTGCTCGGCGGCGGCTACGCGATCGGAAACTACCTGGCCGGGAAGCTTGGCAAGGATATCGGGGAGACCTCGTTTGCGGAGCTTACGAGCGACGAGGCCCGTGCGAAGATCGGCGACGTGACGTTTGTCACCGCGACGGACGGCAACCACGGCCGCGGCGTCGCGTGGATGGCAAACCGTCTGCGCCAGCATTCCGTCATTTACATGCCGAAGGGCTCGGCCGAGGAGCGTCTCCGCAACATCCTTAAGGAGAACGCCGACGCCACCATCACGGATATGAATTACGACGAATGCGTCCATCTGGCGGATAAGAACGCCCACGAATACGGATGGGTGCTCACGCAGGATACCGCGTTCGAGGGGTATGAGCAGATCCCGACCTGGATCCTCCAGGGCTACATGACGCTCGCCTATGAGTGCTATAAGCAGCTTCTCGCTTCCGGTGAGGGCATGCCCACCCATCTGATCCTTCAGGCAGGCGTCGGGTCGTTTGCCAGCGCCGTGCTCGGGTTCTTCACCGCGGTGCTCGGGGAGAACCGCCCGAAGACGGTGATCGTCGAGCCGGAGAAGGCCGCCTGCGTCTTCAAATCGGCCAAGGCCGACGACGGCAGGTTGCACTTTGTGACCGGAGACATGGATACCATCATGGCGGGCCTTGCCTGCGGCGAACCGTCCACCATCAGCTTTAAGATTCTGAATGCCTACGCGGATGCCTTCGTCTCCTGCCCGGACTGGGTCTCCGCCGACGGTATGCGCATCCTCGGCAACCCGGCAGGCTCCGATCCGAAGGTCGTTTCCGGAGAATCCGGAGCCGTCGGCGCCGGGCTCATCAGCGAAATCATGAGGAATCCCGTGCTCCGGGAGCTGAAGGAACATCTCGGCCTCGATGAGCATTCCCGCGTGCTGCTGATCAGCACGGAGGGAGACACGGATAAAGAGAATTACCGCCGCATCGTCTGGGACGGCGCCTGGCCCCGTAAGGCGTAAAGGCGCCCGGGAGCCACAAAAAAAGCCATAATAAAACGGCATAGCCTTTTTGGCTGTGCCGTTTTGTGTTGAGTGCGTTTTTTCGGTGCGGAAGAAGTTATTCCGCCGCGAAGACGTAGTAGTAGACCGGCTGGCCGCCCGGGATCAGACTGACCTCGACGGAGGAGGGGAGTTTCGCGCGGAGCATCTCCGTCATAGCTGCGGCCTGTTCCTCGGAGACCTCCTCGCCGGAATATACGGTGACGGCGGAGGTGGATTTGGTGAGCATCGCCCGGACGAGGCGGACACAGACTTTTTCCATATCCCTGCCGGTATAGAGCATTTTGCCGTCCTTGAGGGCGAGGAATTCGCCGGCGCTGATCCGTTTGCCGTCGAAATCGGAATCCCTGGCTGCGTAGGTGACCTGTCCCGTGGTGACGCCGGCCATGGCCTCTTCCATGGCGGCCTTGATCTCGTCGGAGGAGAATTCCTCGTCTACGGCGAGCATCGCGGCGATACCCTGCGGCACGGTGCGGCTCGGGATGACGATGACCTCGCGGTCGGCGAGCAGAGCGGCCTGTTCGGAAGCCATGATGATGTTTTTATTGTTCGGCAGCACGAATACCGTGACGGCCGGGGTGGCCTGCACCGCGGCGAGAATATCCTCGGTGGAGGGGTTCATGGTCTGGCCGCCGGAGACGACGTTCTCGACGCCCAGTTCATGGAACACGTCGGTCATGCCCTTGCCCGCGCAGACCGCCACATATCCGTAGGCGCGGTCCGTGTCGACCGGCACGTAAGGAAATTTCTCGGAGGCCGGCAGGGGTTCCTCTGTTTTTTGAGGTTCCTTTCCGGAGGTTTCGTCCGCCCCGCCCGAGAGAGCAGTGTGCTGATTCTTCATATTCTCAATCTTGACGGTGAAGAGAGAGCCGTATTCGAGGGCCTTGCTGAGCACCTGTCCCGGATCGTTGACGTGAACGTGGATCTTGATCATCGCGTCGTCCTCGACAAAGACGAGGCTGTCGCCCAAATTGTCGCAAAAGCTGCGGAACTCTCCGGCGTCCGGAGCATCCGGCTTCTTATCGACGATACATTCGGTACAGTAGGTAAAGCGGATCTCCTCGTCGGCGGCGCCGGCGGCGGTAAGCTCCGCCTTCGGTGCGGCGGCGGCCGGTTTTTCGAGAAGCTCGGTGATCGCGCCGTTCTTGATGTAATCCATCATGCCCTCAAGAATGTACACAAATCCCTGGCCGCCCGCATCAACGACGCCGCTCTTTTTAAGGATCGGCAGCAGTTCCGGCGTCTCGGCCAGCGTCTCTTTCGCCTGCTCCAGCATGGCGGCAAGCAGGGCGGTGACGGAGGTCTCGGTTCCGGCCAGTTCGGCGGCCTTTTCTGCGGCGCAGCGGGAGACGGTGAGGATGGTGCCCTCCGTCGGCTTCATGACAGCTTTATATGCCGCCTCGACGCCCATGGCGAGCGCCTTTGCAAGATCGGCGACGACGGCGGTCTCATGCCCTTCGATCCCCTTGGAGAATCCGCGGAACAGAAGGGAGAGGATGACGCCGGAGTTGCCTCTCGCGCCGCGCAGGAGAGCCGACGAGGCCGTCTTGGCAGTTTCGGCGACGGTGGGATCCTGCAGTTTCTCCAGTTCCCTGACGCCTGCGGAAATGGTCATGGACATATTGGTGCCGGTATCGCCGTCCGGAACGGGAAAGACGTTCAGGGCGTCCACCGCATTTTTCTTATTGGTGAGATTGTTGGCGGCGGAGATGATCGCGTCGCGCAGCTGGCTGCCGTTAATCAAATTTTCCACTCCTTTGCAGAGTTTCATTCTTGCGGAAGTGCATTTTGGGGTACCTTCCGCCTTCTCAATAACCAAACAAGTATATCATACTTCCATGATGCCTGAAAAGTCCTAATTTAAATATTTGCCACTTTTCCCATATCTTCTGTTCCAAAGAGGAAAAAAATCCAAACTTCAGGAGCCCCATCCCAGAATGCCGTGGAACAGATCCTGCTCCGTCGCGCCGATCTCAAAATAGAAATTCCGGGAGTAGACCGCTGCGCTCTCCCGGTAGCAGACCGGAAGGAACGGCATGACCGCGTAAAACGTCTCGCAGAAATCGGCGGCGCTCGCCGTGCCGCCCTCGTAGCCGAGCCACGCCTGCGCAAGCGCCTCGCTCACGGGCATGCCATAGCAGAGAGAGCCGCGGGAGCCGTTTTGGTAGGCGCCGGAGAGCACCAGCGGGCCGAGATCCATGTTTGCCCCGAGCTTGACTTCGGCAAGATAGAGGTCAAAACTCCCGGTCTCCACGGCGGCAAGGTAATTTTCATAGGAAAGCGCCGTGACGGAGGCGCGGATGCCGAGGCTTTCGATCGTCTCCGCAAGGGCTGCGGCAAGCTCCGTCTTTTCTCCGGAATCGGCACAGACCAGAATATCCAGCGAAAGCTCGCTCTGCCCGACGAGGCGGTAGCCTTCACCGGAGCGGGCCTTGTAGCCGAGATCGTCAAGCATCCGGTTGGCCGCCTGCAGATCGCAGGAGTAGGAGGCAAGGTGGGCGGCTTCATAAAATGCCGGGCTAAAGGGCCCCTTCGCGGGTGCGGCATAGCCGCGGTAGATCTCTTCACAGACGGTCTCCGCGTCGACGGCCAGGGAAAGCGCCTGCCGGAAATCAGCGCTGTTCAGAAGGGCGCGGCTGCTGTTCATGCCCACATACACGAGATTCGTGGAAGGCATGGCCTCCATCCCTCCGACGGAGGTGACGGAGATGCCGACCGGGTTGTCCGAATAGACGATGTCGTAGACGCCGAGGCGCGTCTCCTGCAGCAGCATGCTGCGGTCGGTGAGTTTTACGAGCTCGACGGTCTGTACCTTCGCATCGCTGTTGCAGAAGAGCCGGGTTCCGTCCTCCGAGAGCGAGTACCGGCCCGGCAGCGCGGCGGGCGCAGCGGCGGTGCCGTTTTTAATCAGCGGAAAGACCAGCAGGCTGCTGAAATTCCGGTCGGCGGCCGAGAGCGTGACCGTAACGCTGTAATTGCCGCTTTTGGCGACGGAGGAGACGTATTCCAGCGACTGCCGGTAATAACTTCCCTCGGCCGCCGCCTGCAGGATGGAGTAGCTCAGGTCGTCGGCGCCGCATTCCGTGCCGTCCGGGAAAAGCAGGCCCGGCCGGAGGACGATCTCCCAAACCGTGTTTCCCGCCGAGGGCGTGATGCGCTCCGCATAGGAGAGGGACGTGGAATAATCTGCGTTCAGAATGACGAGGCTGCCGTAAAGGAGGCCGCAGAGGTAGCGGTTGACGACGGTTTTGCAGGTATAGGGGTGCAGGCCGTCCTCCTCGTCGTAGGGGATGCGCACGGAGGTGACCGGCTCGAAGCCGGCGGAAGCCTCCTGCCCCTGGGAGGAGGCGGAAGAGACGCTCTCCTGCATCGCTCCCTGAAGATCGGAGAGCTCCGTCCGGCAGCCGCTCAGCAGCAGAATGAGCGCGAGCACGGCGGATAGGATCTTTTTGATATTCATGAGCACCGCGCTCCTTTCGTCGGTTTATCGGAGGTCGAAGCGCTCAATGGAGAGCGCCTTCCCGGTTTTGTCGTCGGTGGTGACAAAGATGCCCTGCACCTTGGAGGGCCCGTCCGCAATCTCGAAGCGGTCCCGCAGGTGGGTGATCATAAAGCTCGTGGAGACCTCGGTTTTTACGCCGATCACCGAGTCGATCGGGCCGCACATGCCGATGTCGCTGATGAAGGCCGTGCCCTGAGGCAAAATGGTCTCGTCGGCGGTCGGGACGTGCGTATGCGTGCCATAGAGCAGAGAGATGCGCCCCTCGAGGTATTTGGCGAGGGCGATCTTTTCGCTGGTGGCCTCGGCATGAAAATCCACGATCACGGTTTTGCAGTCGATTTCCTTGAGCAGCCGGTCGGCGCAGAGAAACGGGCTCTCGAACGGATCGAGAAACACCGCGCCCATCAGGTTGACGACCGCCGCCCGGAATTTGCCTTTTTCAAACAGATAGACGCCGGTGCCGGGCGCGCTGGAGTGGTAGTTTGCCGGGCGCAGCACGCCGCTGCCGGTTTTTTCATAGAGGTCGCGCATGTCGCGGTTCTGAAAGGCATGATTGCCGTTTGTGACGACGTCGGCGCCCATGGTGAAGATCTCCTCGCAGGTCTTGGCGGTGATGCCGCCGTTGTCGCTGGAGTTTTCGCCGTTGACGACGGTCATGTCCGGCCGGTACTGTTCCTTCAGAGCCGGCATGGCCTTCCGGAGCGCGTCGCAGCCGTTTTTTCCGGTGACGTCGCCGAAGCAGAGAATCCTCATACGGTTATGCCTTCCTTTACTCTGCGGGCGATGAAATCTTCAATGACCGGCGAGAGCAGATCCTTATGCGTGACATAGCTCTCGTGGGTCTCGCCCTCAAAAATTTTCAGTTCCGCGCCGGGGATGGAATCCGCGATCAGCCGGATGTGGTCCTGCAGGATCAGATCCTTCGAGCCCGCGGTGATCAGCGAGGGGATGGCGATGGCGGAGAGCTCCTCCGGTCGGATATTCGGCTCGCGGAGCATCATCTCGAAGAGCGGCGCCTTTTTGACGGCGCAGACAATGCGCAGAAAGAGCAGCGCGGATTTTCTTACCGCAGTCGGCCAGAGATTCGGGCCGGAGCAGACGATCGAGGAGAGCAGATCCGGCTCCTTCATGGCGATCATCAGGCCGAGGATGCCGCCGTCGCTGAAGCCGTAGAAGGCGGGCTTCTCAATTCCCAGTGCCCGGATGAAGTCGATATAGTCCTGCGCCATGTCCGCATAGTGGTATTCCGGCAGAACGGTGCTCTGGCCGTGCCCGCGGGAATCCGTACAGTAGACCGTGTGGTTCTTTGCGAGCGCGGGGACCAGTTTGTCAAAAATCGCGTGCGACTCGCTGTTCCCGTGCACGAGGAGGATGGGCGAGCCGGAGCCGTGTACTTCGTAATACAGTTTTACGCCGTTTACGCTGAGAAACATGTCAAAATTCCTCCTGCCGGGCGGGCTGCCCGTTTATTGATGGAAATGCGGCGCAGAGCCGCTTTCTGAATATATTGGCAAACCATCCCCACATCATGCATGCGGCGGCCTGTCATCCTTCCGGCCCGGGCGGGCAAGCCTGCTTTCAGCGGGGGCGCGGCACCAAGCCGACTTTCTTATACATTTTGGCCAGCGTGCGCTCGGCAATGTATTCCGCGCGCTCGGCCCCCTGTTTATAGCAGGCCTCCAGATAGGCCTTGTCGGCGATGTAGCGGGCAAAATTCTCACGGACCGGGGCCAGATGGTCGGCCACCGCCTCGCCGACGGCCTGTTTGAAGTCGCCGTAGCCTTTTCCGTCAAAATCGCGCGCGATCTGTTCCATCGTAAGGCCGGTGAGGACGGAGTAGATGGTCATCAGGTTGTTGATGCCGTCCTTGCCCTCGCGGTAGCAGATCTCCGTCTCGGAATCGGTGACGGCGGATTTAAACTTTTTAACGATGACGGCAGGGTCGTCGAGCACGGAGACGAAGGAGCGGGGGTTCTCGTCGGATTTGCTCATCTTCTTCGTCGGGTCGGTCAGCGACATGATCCTCGCGCCGCCGGATGTGGAGGCGATATAGGGCTTCGGAATGGTGAAGGTCGGCCCGTAGGTGGAATTGAAGCGCTCCGCGACGTTCCGCGCGAGCTCCACGTGCTGTTTCTGGTCCGCGCCGGTCGGCACAAGATCCGCCTGATAGAGCAGGATGTCGCCCGCCATCAGCACCGGGTAGGTGAAGAGGCCGGCGTTGACGTTGTCGGCGTGCTTTGCGGATTTATCCTTAAACTGCGTCATGCGGGAGAGCTCGCCGAACATCGTGTTGCAGCCGAGGATCCAGTTGGCCTCCGCGTGGGCAGGGACATGGCTCTGAATGAAGAAGATGCTCTTTTCCGGGTCGATGCCGCAGGCCATGGCCAGCGCGTAGGCGTCCAGCGTGCGTTTCCGCAGGTCGGCCGGGTCCTGATAAACGGTGATGGCGTGCATGTTGACGATAGAGTAGATGCAGTCGTAGTCGTCCTGGAGCTTTTTCCAGTTGACGATGGCGCCGAGATAGTTGCCGAGGGTGAATACCCCGGTCGGCTGGATGCCGCTGAAGATGCGTTTTTTGCGTTCGGGCTGCAAAGCGGCCTCGTTCTGATCCATAGGTTACCTCCGGAAGATATAAAATAATGGGGAATTTTATTCGATAATTCCTAAAATGTTTTTATGGCGCGCGGAAGGATCCCGCCCGCCGGCAGCCTGTCAGCCGAGCTCCTCCCGGAGCAGCGCACCGAGGATGTCGGTGCCCCGGATAATGGCCTCATCCGACGGGGTGGAGAAGTTGCAGCGGAAGGACTGCGAAGGCGCGGATTCGTCGGTGTTGAAGGCAATGCCCGGCACGACGGCCACCCTTTCGGCGAGCGCCTTTTTAACGAAAGCCATCATATCCGCGCCCTCCGGTAGCGTACACCAGATGAAGAGACCGCCCTCCGGCCTCGTGAAGCGCACCGCCTCGGGCCACGTATCCATGCCTTTGAGCATCAGGCCGCTCTTGCGCCGGTAGACGGCACGGAGCATCTCATAATGGGCATGCATGTCGGTCTCGGCGAGGAAGCGCTCGCAGATCATCTGGGACAGCGCGGTGGTGTGGACGTCGCCGCACTGCTTGGCCACAATCATCTTGCTGATGATCGGCGCGGGCGCGAGCGCATACCCGACGCGGAGGCCAGGGGAAAGGATCTTGCTGAAGGTGCCGCAGTAGACGACGATGCCGTCGGTGTCGAAGCTCTTGATGGAGGGGATCTCCTCCCCGGAGAAGCGCAGCTTGCCGTAGGGGTTGTCTTCGAGGATGCAGACGCCGTAGCGCTTTGCGAGCGCGTAGATGGTCTGGCGTTTCTCAAAGGAGGTCGTGCGGCCGCTCGGATTCTGAAAATTCGGAATGATATAAATGAATTTGGTATTGGGGTTATCTTTTAAAGCCTGCTCCAGTTTGGCGATCTCCATACCGTCCTCCTCCATCGGCACGCCGACGAGATGGGCGCGGAAGGAGCGGAAGGAGTTGAGCGCGCCGATGAAGCTCGGTTCCTCGGTGATGACGGTGTCGCCCTCGTTGCAGAGCACCTTGCAGGCGAGCTCGATCGCCTGCTGGGCCCCGGAGGTGATCAGCAGGTCGTCGCTGAACTGGGCAAGGCCGTCTTCCTCCAGCATGGCCCGGACGCGGACTTTTAATGCCGGCACGCCGTCGGTGACGGAGTACTGAAGCGCGGCCAGAGGATTTTCGGTCAGAATGGTGTCGGAGATTCGGCGGATCTGCTCGACCGGAAATGCTTCGGGGGCCGGATTCCCCGCAGAGAAGGGAATGATCGCCGGGTCCGCAGAATTTTTGAGGATTTCGCGGATGGCGGAGGGCTTCATACCGGCGATGCGGTCGGAAAACGGATATTCCATGGAATTCATCCTTCCTGTCAGTGGGAGCGGGCGCTGCCGTACGGCTTCCCATTATTTATAGATAATATATTATTTTACCATACGGCTGTTTTTTTTACAAGACCGGCTCCCGGACCGAGCAGACGGTTTGCGCCGAAATTTTCGGGATTTCGGAAGCGCGGGATCCGCTTTTTCCACCGCCCGTTTCCCGGAGCCGGAGCAGAGATCGGAACCGGCGGCCGGCACGACTCTTTATTCCAAAAAATGGAAGATCGTATCCCATTCGGCAAAATAATCGGTTCCGTACCGCTATGATAAATCTATCATTTTATTCCTTCGGAGGCGGTTATATGACTATGGCGGTCCCTTCCAGACTGAAGCAGTTCACCGGTCGGGCGGCGGAGGAACTGGTTCCGATGCTGGTCTGGCTGGCGGCGTCCTTTGCGGCGGCGAACGCGGCGCTCTTCGGGAATCTTGCTCCCTTCGGGATCTCCTGCATGGCTGCCGCAAAAAAGAAGAATCTTCTGCCCGCGACGGTCGGCGCCATCCTTGGCTACACGCTGGCGGATTCGGGCTCGGTGCGCTATCCGGCGGCGGTGCTGCTGGCCGCGGCGGCGAAGCTGATCTTTGAAAAGCTCGGGGAAGGGGCGCTTTCCTCGGCTTTTTATGCGGCCGCTTCCACGCTGGTGGTCTCGGCGGCGTTCGTCTCTCTGGGTGCGGAGATCGGGATGGCGCAGATCGCCGCGGAGGCCGTGCTTGCCGGCGGCGCGGCATGGTTTTTCTTCCGGACCGCTATCCTCTTAAGCGACGGCAGGCCGGTTTTGGCACTTTCCAAAGCCGACCGTGCCTGCATTGCGGTTACCGCCGCGGTCGGAGCCGCCGCGCTCGCCGGGACGGAGGTATTCGGTATTTCCGCCGGGGCGGTGCTGGGCGGATTTGCGGTGCTGCTCTCCGCGGAATACGGCGGAGAAGGAGCCGGTGCGGCGGCGGGTGCGGCTGCCGGTGCGGCGGTCGGCATCGCCTCGGATTACGGAATGCTGGCCGCGGCCGGATTTCCGGCAGGAGGGCTCATCGCGGGCGTCTTTGCGGTATTCGGCCGATTGAGTGCGGCGGCGGCCTTTGCCTTTACGCAGCTGATCGCCGCCTTCGCCGTCGGGACGGAAAACTATGGCCTGTTTTACGCGGCTCTGGTATCGGGGGGCGCGCTGATCCTGCTGCCGAAACAGAGCGGCAAGCTGGCCTCGATTTTTGCGCCGAGGGAATCCCTGACGCCGGACAGTGCCACCGTCAAGTCGATTCTGCTGGCCCGGCTCGGCTCCGCGGCCGCCGGGCTCACGGATATCTCCACGGCGACAAAGCGCGTTTCGGAGAAACTGCGTCCTTCCGGCAGCGAGGACCTCAACCGCATCTTTAACTTTGCCGCGGAAAAGGCATGCCGGAGCTGTTCCCGCAGTGCCTACTGCTGGCAGGAGCGCTATGGCGACACCATGGATGCCTTCTCCGCAATGGCGCCGGCGCTCCGGCAGGAAGGAACCGCTTCGGAGACGGTCTTTCCCGAGGAATTCTCCAGGCGCTGCACCCGCGCGCCGGAGATTGCCCGCACCGTCAGCCTGCGCTTCGCGGAGACGGTGGAGCGCAGGGAAGCCCAGCACGAGATTTCCGGCATCCGCAGCGTCGTCACGGATCAGTTTGACGGCATGGCGCTGATGCTGCGGGATCTGGCCGGCGATATGGCGCGGCTCTCCCGCTCCGATCAGCAGCAGGGCAGGGCGGTGAAGCGTTTGCTTGAGCACGAGCAGTTCCACCCATTCTCGGCGGTCTGCTTTTATGCCGAGGGCGGCAGGCTGACCGTCGAGGCGACGCTCCCGCTTGAGGAGAAACCGTCGCTCAACGAGGAAGAACTGACTGCCGCTCTCGCCGACCTCCTGCTCCGGGATCTTTCGGCACCGGTTTCCCGAGAGACGGAGAATGCGCTGCGGCTCGTCTGGTCGGAGCGGCCGCCGCTCGCGGTGGAGTACGGCGAGTATGCCTTCTGCGCCGACGGGGAGAAATTCTGCGGGGACAGCAGCCGCTTTTTATATGATGAGCACGGGCGCGCGCATCTTCTCCTGAGCGACGGCATGGGCAGCGGCAGCAGCGCGGCGCTGGATTCGGCCATGACTGCGGGGCTGCTCGAGCGGCTTGTCCGGGCCGGCTTCCGCTTCGACAGCGCCATCCGCCTTGTCAACTCCGCCCTGCTGCTCAAATCCGGGGATGAATCCCTCGCCACCGCGGACAGCTGTGAGATCGATCTTTTCTGCGGGCGGGCGGATTTCTGCAAAGCGGGGGCGGCGCCCTCCTATGTGCTGAAGCACGGCCGCGCGGTGCGGGTGAGCGCCATGTCGCTGCCGGTGGGGATTTTGGGCGGCACCGCCTTCGAGGAGGAGAACCTGACGCTCGGCCCCGGGGACTGGGTGGTGATGGTCTCCGACGGGGCGACCGTCGAGGGTGACGACTGGATCATGAAGGAACTGAAGCATCTGCCGGAAAAGACCGCGCCGGAAGCGGCCCGGAGCCTTGCCGAGCGGGCAAAGGCCCTGCGCAGCGACGGGCACAGCGACGACATCACCGTCCTCGCCGCGAAGATCGTGGAGAACGAGGAATAGGGGAGAAATCGGCGCCGCACAGCCGGACGGATGTCTTTGCGGGCATTCGGAGGGGCTTTGGCGGGGCGTTTCCAATCCGGCATATCCCTTCCGGCGGTTTTTCGGTATCGTTCCGCGGCTTTTTGAGCCTTGTTTTCGGGTGGAACGGCCCTGATTCCGAAAATTTGTCGGGAAATATAAATTCATGCTTGACTTTGCCGGAGAAAAGCGATATAATCCATCACAACAACCGAACAGTATAAAGACTGTGAAGGGAAGAGTAAGCGTGTAAGCGGCCACAGAGATCCCCGGTAGCTGAAAAGGGGACGAACGGAGCACGCCGAACATGGTCCCGGAGTTGCGCACCGAACCGGAGACGGCAAGGCTGCGACGGAAGCCGTCCGTTATTGCGGCAGGGTATGGTAGTACCCGGTAAGGCCGGTATGGCGACATATCGGTGAACTAAGGTGGTAACACGGGAGCTTTGCTTTCGTCCTTTGTCCAGATGGATAGAGGACGGGAGCTTTTTTTATGGTTTCCGGTGCCGCTCACGGGGAAATTGGAGGAACGGATTGTCTTGATACGCATTGAAGGCCTGACCAAGGTGTTCAAAGGGGAAACGGATGTCATGGCGCTTGACAACGTCTGCACCCAGGTTGAAAAAGGAGATATTTTCGCCGTCATCGGCATGAGCGGCGCGGGAAAGAGCACGCTGCTTCGCTGCATCGCCCAGCTCGAGACGCCGGACGCCGGCTCGATCTATATCGACGGCGCGGACGTCACGAAGCTCACGGGATCGGAAAAGCTCAATCTCCGCAAACAGGTCGGCGTCATCTTTCAGGGATACCACCTGCTGATGCAGCGCACCGTCCGGGGGAACGTCGCGTTCCCGCTGGAGCTTGACCGGCGGTCAAAAGCAGAGATCGACCACAAAGTAGACGACCTGCTGAATCTTGTGGGCCTGTCCGATAAGGCGAACGCCTATCCGTCCCAGCTTTCCGGCGGGCAGATGCAGAGAGTCGCCATCGCCCGCGCACTGGCGAACGACCCGAAGATCCTTCTCTGTGATGAGCCGACCTCCGCGCTTGACTCCCTGACCACCAAATCCATTCTCAAGCTGCTGGAGGATATCAACGCGCAGCTCGGCGTCACCGTATTCATCATCACGCATGAGATTGGCGTGGTCCGCGCGATCTGCAAGCGCGTCGCCGTCATTAACGAGGGCAAACTCGTCGAGCAGGGCCGGACCGAAGAGGTGTTCGCCCATCCGAGGCATCTTGCTACGAGGCTGCTGCTCGGCATGGAAGACCCGGAAAAGGGAGGCGACGCCGAATGATGGAGTTTTTCGTCCATTACTGGGATGTTCTTTTGAAGGGCACCCTTGAGACTCTTTACATGGTCTTTACCTCCACGATTTTCGCTTACATCCTCGGACTGCCGCTCGGCGTGATTATGGTCACGACCGCACCAAACGGCATCCGTCCGAATAAAGCGGCCAACGAGCTTCTCGGCACCGTCATCAACGTCGGCCGCTCCATCCCGTTCATCATTCTGATGGTGGCCATCATCCCGTTCACCCGCCTTGTTGTCGGGAAGGCCATCGGCTCCACGGCGGCCATCGTTCCTCTGGTCATCGCGGCCGCGCCCTTTGTGGCGAGGATGGTGGAATCCTCGCTCGACGAGATCAACCCCGGCGTCGTTGAGGCGGCCCAGACCATGGGCGCCACGGACTGGCAGCTCGTCTGGAAGGTGCTCCTTCCGGAATCCGTCCCGTCCCTGATCCGCGGCTTCTCCATCACCACGATCACGCTGGTCGGCTATTCGGCCATGGCGGGCGCGGTCGGCGGCGGAGGGCTCGGCGCCATCGCCATCAACTACGGCTATTACCGCTTCCAGAGCGACATGCTGTACGTCACGGTGGTCCTGATGATCCTCATGGTCCAGATCATCCAGATGATCTTCAATTTTGTTGCCAAACGGATCGACAAGCGAAACCGTTGAGCATAGAGAACCCAAAATTTAGATTCAGAAAGGAAGCAAACCCATGAAAAAATTTCTTGCCCTGATCCTGGCGCTCGTGCTCTGCCTGAGCTTCGCTGCCTGCGCCGCCGAAGAACCCGCTCCCGAAGAGAGCACCCCGTCCGAGGAAGCCACTTCCGCCGAGGAATCCGCCTCCTCCGAAGCACCCGCCGAACTGCAGACGCTGATCGTGGGCGCTTCTCCCTCCCCGCACGCCGAGATCCTCCGCCAGGTCGTCGATGATCTTGCGGCCGAAGGCATCGATCTCCAGATCGTGGAATTCACCGACTACGTCCTGCCCAACGAGGCCCTGACCGCCGGTGAGATCGACGCGAACTACTTCCAGCATCAGCCTTACCTCGACACCTACAACACCGAGAACGGAACCGACATCATCTCCGCCGGCGCGATTCACTATGAGCCGCTCGGCGTCTATCCCGGCAAGACCGCGACGCTCGAAGAGCTGAAGGACGGCGCCTCCATCGCCATCCCGAACGACGGCTCCAACGAAGCCCGCGCCCTGTATCTGCTTCAGGATCTCGGCCTCATCACCGTGGACAACACGAACGGATACAACATCACCGTCCTCGACATCACCGACAACCCGAAGAACCTTGAGATCACCGAGATCGAAGCCGCTCAGCTTCCGCAGATCCTTCCGGATGTGGATTTCGCCGTCATCAACGGAAACTATGCGATCGGCGCCGGCATCGACGGAACCGTTCTGACCACGGAAGACAAGGATTCCGACGCGGCTCAGACCTACGCCAACATCATCGCCGTGCTCCCGGGCAACGAGACCGATCCGCGCATCGTCGCCCTGATCGCCGCCCTGCAGAGTGAGGATGTCCGCACCTTCATCAACGATACCTACGGAATCTCCGTTGTCCCGATGTTCTGATTTTGCTTCCACATAATAAAAGCACCCGGCCCAGGCAGGACCGGGTGCTTTTTTGCGCAAAAATTCGTTTCGCACCGCAGCCGGGAAGATGGCTTCCCGGCAAATGAGACGGCGCTCCGGCCTCTTTTTTCTCAAAATCTCCCTGCGGCGCTCAGGGAACGGCCCGCTATGCGAGTATCCATTCCGCCGGCAAAAAACTATAATGAGAGAGAAGAGGAGGGGGTTCATATGCAGCCAGCTCTGCTTGCCCTGATCGGGACGGGCGGAACTTTTTTTCTTACGGCTCTCGGGGCCGCGGAGGTCTACTTATTTAAAAAAAATCTGGATGAGCGCATCCAGAGCATGTTTTTCGGCTTTGCCGCGGGTGTGATGACTGCGGCCTCGGTCTGGTCCATGCTGCTGCCGTCCATCGACGAGGGAGGCTGGGTCCCGGCCTGCATCGGTTTTCTCTGCGGCGGGGCGTTTTTGCTTTTGCTGGACCGCGCCGTTCCGCTCATCCACGCGCTGCTCAGCAAGGACAGGGATCGGTCGTATGCTCTTGACCGCACCGCGCTGATTATTCTCGCGATCACGCTGCACAACATCCCGGAGGGTTTGGCGGTGGGCCTCGCGTTTGCGATGGCCACGGTGGAGGGCTCCTCCGCAACCATGGCGGGCGCCACGGCGCTCGCAGTCGGAATCGGTCTGCAGAATATTCCGGAGGGCGCGTCGGTCTCGCTGCCGATGTTCCGGGAGGGGTGCTCAAAAACGCGCGCATTTCTGATCGGGGCCGCCTCCGGTGCGGTGGAACCGGTCGCGGGGGTGATCGGCGCGCTGCTCGCGGTCAGCATTGTCGGCATCATGCCATGGATCTTGGCCTTTTCGGCCGGCGCGATGATCTTTGTGGTTGCCGAGGAGCTGATCCCGGGCGCCAAAATCGAGGAACACGTCTATTCCGGTTCGATCGGCGTGATGCTCGGCTTCGCGGTCATGATGGCGATGGACGTCGCACTTGGCTGAGGCCAAGTGCTGCGAATTTGCCTTCGCGCTCCAAAAGCAGGAGCGCGATTTTGGCTTCGCCAAAACCGTCAAATTCGTCGTCCACCTGAACCGATGAAATCAATCGCACTTGGCTGAGGCCAAGTGCTGCGAGTTTTTCTCACCCGCTCAAAAGTTGAGCGGGTGTTTTGCTTCGCAAAACCGAAAAAACTCGTCGTAGAGCTATACCAAATTCGTCGTAGAGCGATACCAAGTGCTGGTGAGTCGCCCCTGAAGGGGCTGCGAATTTATCTTGCCTGCCTTATAGGACGGTGGGCGTTTGCTTCGCAAACCGTCAAACTCGCCGTAACCCAAAACCTAATAGCAGACAGGTGCAGTGCTTCACACGGACGAAAATCGCCCCTGAAGGGGCTGCGAATTTACCTTGCCCGCCTTGTGGGACGGCGGGCGGTGCGGTTCGGCATCAAAAAAAGGCCGGCGGAGCGTTCCGCCGGCCTTTTTATCGGGCATAAAAAATCAGAATTCCAGTTTCTTTTCGATATAGGAGACAAGCTCGTCGATCGGTACGCGGATCTGCTCCATCGTGTCGCGGTCGCGGACGGTGACGCAGCCGTCGGTCTCGGAATCAAAGTCGTAGGTGATGCAGAACGGCGTGCCGATCTCATCCTCGCGGCGGTAGCGCTTGCCGATGGAGCCGGCGTCGTCGTAGTCGACCATGAATTTCTTGCTGAGCATGTCGTGAATTTTCATGGCGGGCTCGGCGAGCTTTTTGGAGAGCGGCAGCACGGCAGCCTTGATCGGCGCGAGGAACGGGTGCAGGTGCAGCACGGTGCGCACGTCGTCTTCGCCGACCGGCTGTTCGTCGTAGGCGTCGCAGAGGAAGGCGAGGGCCATGCGGTCGGCGCCGAGAGACGGCTCGATGACGTAGGGGATATAGCGGGTGTTGGTCTCCGGGTCGAAGTAGTCCATCGTAGTGCCGGAGAATTTGGTATGCTGGGAGAGGTCGTAATCGGTGCGGTCCGCAACGCCCCAGAGCTCGCCCCACCCGAACGGGAACAGGAACTCGAAGTCGGTGGTGCCGACGGAGTAGAAGGCCAGCTCCTCCGGGGTATGGTCGCGGCGGCGCAGATGATCTTTGGTCATGCCGAGGCGGAGCAGCCAGTTTTCGCAGAAATCTTTCCAGTAGACGAACCAGTCGAGGTCGGTGCCGGGCTTGCAGAAGAACTCCAGTTCCATCTGCTCAAATTCCCGGGTGCGGAAGACGAAGTTGCCGGGGGTGATCTCGTTGCGGAAGGATTTGCCGACCTGGCCGATGCCGAACGGGATCTTCTTTCTCGTGGTGCGCTGGACGTTCTCAAAGTTGACGAAGATGCCCTGCGCGGTCTCCGGACGGAGATAGATCTGGCTCGTGGCGTCCTCGGTGACGCCCTGGAAGGTTTTGAACATCAGGTTGAAGGAGCGGATGTCGGTAAAATCCACGCTTCCGCAGACCGGGCATTTGACGCCCTTTTCGGTGACGAAGTCGCGCATGCGCCTGAAATCCCAGCCCTCGGGATCGATGCCGGTCTGCTCCTCGATGAGCTTGTCCGCTCTGTGGCGGGTGCGGCACTGCTTACAGTCCATCAGCGGATCGGAGAAGCCGCCGACATGGCCGGAGGCGACCCAGACCTGCGGATTCATCAGGATGGCGGCGTCGAGGCCGACGTTGTAGGGGCTTTCCTGCACGAAGGCTTTCCACCAGGCGCGTTTGACGTTATTTTTGAATTCCACGCCGAGCGGGCCGTAGTCCCAGGTGTTGGAAAGGCCGCCGTAGATCTCGGAGCCGGCGTAAACGTAACCGCGGTTTTTGCAGAGTGCAACGATCTTATCCATTGTATAGGCTTTGGTGTCCATTAGACAATCCCTCCGTTTTCTCAAACTGGAAATATACATTCACATATTATTCCTCAAAAAAGAAATAGTCAAGCAATCTGGGTGGAGGAATTGTCGAAATTTCATCCTTCGGAAGGGGAACGAAACCGGCGGAAAGATTTCGGGATCTCCGCGCGCCCGGGTTGTGCCCGTGAGCACGGAGAGACGCCGGAAAGTCTGCAGAGAAACCTGCAAAACATTGACTTTTCCCGATAAATAGAATAAACTATTTAAATAGATTTTTATGCCCGGGAGGATACTGCTATGATCAGGAGCATGACCGGATACGGCGCCGCGGAAAAGACCGTCGGCGGAAAATACATCCGCGTGGAGATCAAGTCGGTTAACCACCGCTATCTGGAGTTCTCCGCCCGGGTGCCGCGTGCCTATGGATTTCTGGAAGAGAAGATGAAGGGGCTGCTCTCCGAATGTATTTCCCGGGGAAAAGTGGACTGCAGCGTCTCCGTCCAGACGCTTGAGGGCGGCAGTGAGACGGTCTCCATCAACAAGGAACTGGCAAAAAGCTATATCGAAGCCCTCCGCTCGGTGCGGCATGATCTGGATCTCCGGGACGACCTCTCTCTGAATTCCGTTGCGCGCCTGCCGGATGTCTTTACGGTCGTGCAGAAGGAGGAGGACGAGGATGCCGTCTGGGCGATGGTGAAAGAGGTCGCCGACGCCGCCATGGAGAATTTTATCGCCATGCGCGGGGTCGAGGGCGAAAAGATGAAGGCCGATATGCTGCAGAAAGCCGCCGAGATCGAGGAAAGAGTCGGCTATATCGAGAGCCGCAGCCCGGAGACCGTCAAAGAGTATCAGGATCGCCTTTATGCGAAGCTGCAGGAGGTACTTCAGGGCGCCGGCATCGACGAAAACCGCATTCTGACCGAGGCCGCCGTCTATGCGGATAAGGTCGCGGTGGATGAGGAAACCGTGCGTCTGCGCAGCCACATCGCCCAGTTCCGGGATATCCTCGGCAAGGGCGGCGCGGTCGGCAAAAAGCTGGATTTCCTTGTGCAGGAGATGAACCGCGAGGCCAACACCACCGGCTCCAAGTGCTCGGATGCCGATATCACCCGTGCCGTCGTGGACGTCAAATGCGATATCGAAAAGATCCGCGAGCAGATCCAGAATATTGAATAGCGCATGCGGCGGAGCTGCATGCGCTTTACGACGAGTTTTTCGGTTTCTGCAGGAAATCTCGGCCATCCTTTATGGCCGAGAAGAAAAACTTGCAGCATCGAAGATGCGCCTTGCCCGCCTTGTAGGACGGCGGACATTTCCCTTCGGGAAATCGGCAAATCCGTCGTAAAGCGTAAAGCCGCATGCTGCGAGTTGACCTTCGTACTCCAAAAGTGAGAGCACGATTTTGACTCCGCCAAAAGGTCAACTCGTCGTAAAGCATAAAGCCAAACACAAGACGACGCCATGCTCAAAAGAGCGGGAGCGCCACACCTTTCTGAAGCCAAGCGGCTTCAATTTTTCCTTATTTTTGTTGATGAAAGCTGGTGTCCAATGAAGCTGGTGAATATCGGCTTTGGCAATATGGTCAACGCAGACCGTGTGGTGGCGATGATCGCGCCGGATTCCGCGCCGGTGAAGCGCATGGTTCAGGATGCCCGGGAAAAGGGCATGCTGGTGGATGCCTCGTACGGCAGAAAGACGCAGGCGGTCGTCATCATGGATTCCGGGCACGTGGTGCTTTCCGGGATCCCGCTGGATACTGTGACGGGGAGGATAGCGGAAGAACCGGATGAATAAAGGAATTTTACTGGTGATTTCAGGCCCGTCGGGCGTCGGAAAGGGCACCATCATCAAACGGCTTTTCGAGCTGGATGAGAACCTGTCGTTTTCCGTCTCGGTGACCACGAGAAAGCCGCGGGAAGGCGAAGTCGACGGGGTGGATTATTGTTTTCTCACGAGGGAACAATACAATGATCTTCGGGACGGCGGCGGATTGCTGGAATATGCGGATTTCAGCGGCAATTCCTACGGAACGCCGAAAGCGGAGGCGGAACGCGCGCTGAACGCGGGCCGGGATCTGATTCTGGATATCGAGATCCAGGGCGCCAGAAACGTGCGCCGTATGATGCCGGAAGCGCTGCTCGTCTACATCGTTCCGCCCTCCTTTGAAGAACTGAAAAAGCGCCTGGCGGGGCGCGGCTCGGAGACCGAGGATTCCATGAAGCTCCGCCTGGATGCCGCGATCCGGGAGCTCTCGGAGGCTCCCGAGGTTTACGACTGTTTTGTCGTCAACGACTGCATCGGGAATGCGGCCGAGGAAATAGAATCGATCCTCCGGCTCAAGCGGATGGGGAAATCCCTGCCGCGGGGATCCGGGGAACAGATATTGAAGGAGGTCATCAGCCTTGCTTAATCCTGCGGATATGTACAACCTCAACCAGAAAAACAGCCCCTACGCCAACGTGATCGCCGTCTCCAAACGTGCGCGCGAAATCTCCGAGGCATATGAGGAGCAGCACGAGATCATGACGGAGAAGCCGCTCAAGCTCGCCATCGGCGAATTTGTGCAGGAGAGATGCCGAATCGTCAAAGGATCCATCAAGACAGAGGATGACTGAACATGGCCGAGAAAAAGACAATTCTGCTGGGCGTCACGGGCGGGATCGCCGCGTATAAGGCGGCCGGCCTTGCCTCCGCGCTGACGAAGCGCGGCTATACGGTTCTCCCGGTGTTGACGAAGGGCGCCTGCGAATTTATTTCGCCGCTCACCTTCACCGCAGTGACCGGAAATAAGGCCCTGACGGAGCTGTTTGATTCCGGAATCGAGCCGGAGATCGCCCACATCGCGCTCGCGAAGCAGGCCGACCTCGTCCTGATCGCTCCGGCGACCGCGGACGTTATCGCGAAGGTCGCGAACGGCATCGCGGATGACCTGCTGACCTCGGCCGTTCTGGCGGCGACCTGCAAAAAACTGGTCGCGCCGGCCATGAATACGCATATGTTTGAGAATCCGGCCACGCAGAGGAACCTCGCGCAGCTTCGGGCGGACGGCTTCGGCGTCGTCGAGCCGGGCAAGGGGCACCTCGCCTGCGGAGAGGACGGCAGAGGCCGCCTCGCCGATGAGGAAGACCTGATCGCCGCCGTGGAGTGCGTCCTGCATGGGAACGATTCCCTCGCCGGGAAGAAGGTCGTTGTCAGCGCGGGCCCGACCATCGAGCCGATCGATCCGGTGCGCTACCTGACCAACCGCTCCACCGGAAAAATGGGCTATGCCGTCGCAAAGATGGCCGCGCTGCGCGGCGCGGACGTCGTGCTTGTCTCAGGAAAAACCAACCTGCCGGTGCCGTATGGAACTTCCGTGCTCAATGTGGAGACCGCAGCGGAGATGGCCGAAGCCGTGCTCAGGGAATCGGCGGAGGCGGATCTCGTGATCATGGCGGCGGCCGTAGCGGATTACACACCGGCGGAATATGCTGAAAATAAGATCAAGAAGTCCGGCGGGGAGCTGACGCTGATCCTCCGGCGCACAGAGGATATTCTGGCGGAACTGGGCGGGAAGAAGCCGGATTGGCAGGTGCTCTGCGGCTTCTCAATGGAGACCGAGAACCTGATGGAGAACAGCCGCAAGAAGCTCACCGCGAAGCATGCCGATCTGATCGTTGCGAATTCGATCTCGGAGGAGGGAGCGGGTTTCGCCGCCGATACCAACAAGGCCGTTTTGCTCTCCGCGGATGAGGAGACCGTCCTTCCGATGATGACGAAGGATGCGCTTGCCGACGCCATTCTTGACCGGATGGCGGAGATGCTCGAGGTAAAAACCTCGGCCATTGCGGTAAAAGTTTGAAATTTTAGCCCGCTTCTTGACAGCGCCGGTCAAACGTGCTATGATGGGCGCAATATTTGAAAAAACGTCGATGGGGAAAACAATCCGGATTTTCCGCTCAGAGAGGGCCCGGCATTCTGAAAAGGGCCTGTGGGAACCGCGTGCGTACCAGCCCCGGAGCGCGTGCAAGCTTTATGCGAACACGCCGGCGCCGCACCGTTACAGGCGGGCTTTTGAGTGCGGAGAGTGCGTCTCTCCGTGAACAAGGGTGGAACCGCGGAGCATCAAGCTTCGCCCCTTATGCGAGGGGCGGAGCTTTTTATTTTGTTATTTTTGCTTTCCCGTTTCGGTTCTGCGGGCGTCGTTCCCGGGAAGCCGCAAACCGAAAAGCTTTTATAGGAGGAATGAGCTATGGTAAAAGTAACCCTGCGTGACGAAGTCCGGGAGTATGAAGCCGGAACCACCGCCTATGAGATCGCCCAGAGCATCAGCGCCGGGCTTGCCCGGAATGCCTGCGCCGTCCGGATCGACGGAGAGCCCTGCGACCTGCGCACGCCGGTCGAAAAGGACTGTGCCGTGGAGATCCTGACCTTCGACGACCCCTATGGAAAAAAGGCCTTTTGGCATACCACCAGCCACGTCATGGCACAGGCCGTGCTGCATCTGTTCCCGAACGCGAAGTTTTCCATCGGCCCGGCGATCGACAGCGGCTTCTATTATGATTTCGACGTGGACCGCCCGTTCACGGCCGACGACCTTGCCCGCATCGAAGAGGAGATGGCCGAGATCATCAAGACCGGCCTTGAGGTCCGCAGATTCACCATGACCGCGGAAGAGGCCAGAAGATTCATGAAGGAGCAGCCCTACAAACTGGAGCTGATCGAGGAGCACGCCGCAAAAGGCGAAGCCCTCTCCTTCTATCAGCAGGGCGATTTCACCGAACTCTGTGCCGGCCCGCACCTGATGAGCATCGCCCCGATCAAGGCCTTTAAGCTTGTCTCCACCACCGGCGCCTATTGGAGAGGCAGCGAGAAAAACAAGATGCTCTCACGCATCTACGGCATCTCCTACCCGAAAAAGGCCGATCTCGACGACTACCTTGCCGCCATTGAGGATGCCAAGCGCCGCGATCACAACGTTCTCGGCCGCCAGCTCAAATATTTCTGCAACAGCGACTTCATCGGCCAGGGCCTGCCCTGCCTGATGCCGAAGGGCGCGAAGCTCTTCCAGATCCTGAACCGCTATATTCAGGATAAGGAGGAGTACGAGTACGGCTATGTGATGACCCGCACGCCGCTGATGGCGAAATCCGACCTGTATAAGGTCTCCGGCCACTGGGATCATTACAAGGAGAACATGTTTGTCCTCGGCGACGAGGAGAAGGATAAGGAAGTCTACGCCCTCCGCCCGATGACCTGCCCGTTCCAGTATCAGGTCTATCTGAACGACAAGCACAGCTACCGCGATCTGCCGATCCGCTACGGCGAGACCTCGACGCTCTTCCGCAACGAGTCCTCCGGCGAGATGCACGGGCTCATCCGCGTGCGCCAGTTCACGATCACCGAGGGCCATCTGATCGTCCGCCCGGATCAGCTCGAGCAGGAGTTTGCCGGCTGCGTCAACCTGATCAAGGAGGTCATGACCGATGTCGGTCTGATTGATGACCTGACCTTCCGCTTCTCCAGATGGGATCCCGAGGACCGCGAAAAATACGAGGGCACTCCGGAAATGTGGGAAGAGGCCGAATCCACCATGCGCAACATCCTGAACGACCTCCATATCCCGTATATGGAAGCAAAGGGCGAGGCCGCCTTCTATGGCCCGAAGCTCGACGTCCAGGCGAAGAACGTCTATGGCAAGGAGGATACCATCGTCACCGTCCAGATCGACATGATGCTCGCCCAGCGCTTCGGCATGACCTATACCGATCAGAACAACCAGCAGGTCAATCCGTATATCATCCACCGCACCTCCCTTGGCTGCTACGAGCGCACGATCGCTTTGCTGATCGAGAAATACGCCGGCGCCCTTCCGCTCTGGCTCTCTCCGGAGCAGGTCCGCGTGATGCCGATCACCGAGGACCAGAACGACTACGCCGAGGAGATCCGGAAACAGCTCTTCAGAGCCGGTTTCCGCGCGGCGAGCGACCTGCGCTTTGAGCGGATCGGCTTCAAGATCCGCGAGGCGCAGACCGAGAAAATCCCGTATATGATCGTTGTCGGCGACAAGGAGAAGGAATCCGGCACCGTCACGGTCCGCGACCGCAGGGACGGCAGCCAGACCGCCTGCACGCTTGAGGAGTTTATCGCAAAGATCCGTGCCGAGAACGACAACAAGGTCTGCTTCTGACAAAATAACTGAACCGCATGAAAAAACGGTGGGAGCATCCGCTCTCACCGTTTTTTATAATTTTCATCGGCCCTTTTCGTCGGCAGCGGAAGCATCCGCTTTTTTGGCCGGGAACCGGGTACGTCACAGCACGAGTTCCGTCGAAAATACGATCACGGCCTCGCCCGCGATCTGTACCAGCGTCGGGCGCCCCTCCTGTTTTGTGACGGATACCTTCATGGTTCCCGTGCGCCCGATGGCCTCGCCCTGCATCGCGGTGAAGGAGAACGGTTCCTCGCCCGGATTCTGAAAGAGGCCATATTGCACGAGATACGCCCCCAGCGGACCGTTTGCGTTTCCGGTCACGGGGTCCTCCGGGATGCCGATGGCCGGGGCGAACATCCGCCCGTGCACGAGGATTTCTTCTTCCGGGTTCAGGGTAAACACATAGTATCCGTTGCAGCCGATCTCCGCGCTGAGGCGGGCGAGCCGGTCCATATTCGGGTTTAGCCGATGGAGCAGGTCGTTCGATCGGATGCCGATCATCACTTTGGAATGTCCCGTCGAGGCGATGCAGACCGGGCAGTCCTCCCGGAGATCCTGCATGGAAATGCCGAGTCCCTCCGCGATCCGCCCGACAACCGCATCGGGGAACGGCTCGCCCACGGAGACCTGCCCCTGGGTCATGACAACGGTATAGTCGTCTCCTTTGCACACGAGATCCACCGGCAGGATTCCGGCGCCCGTTTTCTGGATCACGGTTCCCGTTTCCAGCTGCTTCTCCATCGCCCGCACATAGTGGGCGGCGATGGTCGCGTGGCCGCAGATGGGAACCTCCCTTGTCGGCGTGAAGAACCGCACCTCCACGTCGTAGCCGCTGCCCGTCGAAGAAAACAGGAAGGCGGTCTCCGAATGATTGAGCTCGCGGGCAATCTTCTGCATCTGGTGCTCGCTGAGGCCGTCCGCGTCGGCGATCACCCCCGCAGGGTTTCCGGATAATTTCTCTTTTGTGAAGGAATCAACCTGATATAAACGATAGGATCTCATGAGTTCCATCCCCTTTCGTGTTTGGGTCCCGGGTGGGTGCTGCCCGGGATTCCGGCCTGTTTCTTTCTTTATTTTACCATAAAGATTTCTCTGCGGCCACCCCGTTTTTCCGCATCGCGCTTAGCCGCCGTACAAAAGACGCCGGCATTGCTCTTTTAAGGGCCATGCCGGCGTTCATTTTTCTTATGGGAACCTGTGTCGCCCGGGATTTTTCCCGGGTAGAGGCAATCGGAGAATCAGAACCACCAGCCGAAATCAAATCCGGTGTCCGGGTTCTCTTCCGTGACGGAGGCCGTGCCGCCCGTCGTGCTGTCCGAGGCCTCGCCGCGGACCACAAGGAACGGGGACGCGTCCGTGACGGTGATCGTGGCCTCGCCGCTGTTGTCGACGACGGCCGTAAAGGTCTCGAAGGTGCCGTCGTCCTTCTTATGGATAATGGTGAGGGTGTCGCCGAGGTATTTGGCGTCGAGGTGGAAGATGATCTTCCAAGGCCCAAAGCCTTTCGTCTCAACATCCCAAGTGCCGACGACCTGGAAATCGCCGAGGCCAAGCGTTTCGGCGTATTCCTTCATCGCCTTGTAGTCGTCCGAGAGGCGGCTCAGCTCCTCGTAGGAAGTGATCTTTCCGGTGATGACGGGCTCGTCATCGTCGTCATCACTGCTGCTTGTAGAGCGGGTGCCGAGCACGACTTCCGTGGAGGCGTTGACAAAACCGGAATCCACATCAAAATAGGAATTACTGCCGGAGGCAAAAGTGGAGTTATGATATGATTCTGTCTCCGGGAACGCAGGGCACGCATTCTCCGTGGTTTCCGTGTTGTTTATATAATATTTTGTCAGCCCGCCTTCCATAACGGTCTTTATGTAAGTGGGACCGTCTCCATCCAGAGTGTAGACGGAAGTCTTTCTGATGGTCCCGCCGGTGCGGATGGATATGTGCGAACCAAGCACAATATCCGTTGCATATATGGCTGCGATATCGCTGTTTACTGTGACCGTACCGCCGGTGACGGTCAGGGTGCCGTCGGCATAGATTCCTCCATCCTCACCGTTTGCGGTGATATTCCCACCGCTGATGGTAACATCGCCGCAGTAAATTCCAGTACTATACTCTCCATACCCCTCTGCGGTAATGGTACCGCCGCTGATCGTTAAAGGCAGGCAAGTTCCATCAGTATTGTTGTAGGAATCAATTGGATATTCCGCGAAGAGCCTCAGATCCCCACTTTTTATATCAATCCCAGCAAAGCTGTTCAGCGCTTCATAGTCGCCGTACGCGGTCAGAGAGCCCCGGCCTTCAACGGTCAGCACGCCTTCGGAACAGATCGCAGCATAGTTGGGATGATCGGAATCACTGCCGATGACGTTATCGCCCTGCAGAATGACCGTCAGATTGCTCTCGGAAAAAATACCATATTCATACTGTTTTGGCCCATTGATGGGATCATTGAAATCGACGACGTACCATGTCGATATGACGGCATCTTTCAGCGTCAGGACGCCATCCTGATACATGGCAACATAGGAAGCCGGCGTCGTCGCGCCTATCGCAACAGGGGATCCGTCGACGGAGGCGAGATAATAACCGCTCTCAAGATCGGTATTGCCAATCTTAACAACATCTTCTACATACGCCGCCGCGCCTATCGGAAGTAGGGTAAGCATCATCAACAGGCCTATCACAACAGACAATATCTTTTTCATTTGCGTTTCCTCTTTTTTCCTAAGATTTATATTTAAAATATTCATTATATTTGTGTAAATCAACCTTAATCGTCAAATTTAGTCATAATAAGACAAATTTAGACAAAATGCTTGCCATTTAGATAAAATCTCCTTCATTCCAAATCGGCCGGATCCTCCGCGGAGCAGGCCGTTCAGGCAGGGAAAAATCCGCCGGACGAATGGGCCGCTGAGAAAATAGGGCGTTTTTTCGCAAATATATGCAAATAAAATATAATATTACACAGTATATAAAGCACGGAAAGTAGGAATCATTTTCAATTTTTTATTGACAATGACGGATTCTTGTAATATATTAAATCTAATATGTGTAATTATGCGTATGCATAAGCCACATTTAACTTATAGAGAGGACAATTGAATCGTATGGAATTTTTAGCGATTACCTCAAAGCTTGGGGTATTTGCCGGGCTCACCTCGGAAGATATCCTTGCCTGTGTTATCATTGGCGGAATTGCTTTGTTAGTCGGAATTGGTATCGCCTTCCCCTTGGGCGTTTTGTATAGGCGCAAAGTCGCGGAAGCCGAGCTTGGCTCCGCGGAGGAAGAAGCCAGAAGGATTGTCAACGATGCGATCAAAACTGCCGAAAGCCGGAAAAAGGAGGCTCTGGTCGAGGCAAAGGATGAGATTCACAAGCTCCGCAGCGAAACGGAAAAGGAACTGAAGGACCGCCGCGCGGAAGTGCAGCGCCAGGAGCACCGCCTCCAGCAAAAAGAGGAATCCCTTGATAAAAAGATGGACAACCTCGACAAAAAAGAGGAATCCCTCACCGCAAAGCAGCAGGTCGCGGAGGAACGCCTTGCCGAAGCGGAAGAAGTCAAAAAGAGTCAGTATGAAATGCTCGAAAAGATCAGCGGCTACACGACGGAGCAGGCCAAATCCCAGCTTCTTCAGACCGTTGAGCAGGAGCTTGCCCACGAAAAAGCACTGCGCGTGATGCAGTATGAGCAGCAGCTCAAGGATGAGCAGGAGGAGAAAGCCCGCGAGATCCTCAGCTCCGCGGTCAGCAGATGCGCGCCGGATTATGTGGCGGAAGCCACGGTATCCGTCGTACCGCTGCCCAACGACGAGATGAAGGGCCGCATCATCGGCCGCGAGGGACGCAACATCCGCGCCCTTGAGACGCTGACCGGCGTCGACCTGATCATCGACGACACGCCGGAGGCCATCACCCTGTCGAGCTTCGACCCGGTCCGCCGCGAGATCGCGCGCCTCTCGCTTGAGAAGCTCATTCAGGACGGACGGATTCATCCCGCGAGGATCGAAGAGACGGTCGAGAAGGCCCGCAAAGAAGTCGACGCGAAGATCAAACAGGACGGCGAAAAAGCCGTGCTCGAGTGCGGCGTTCATGGATTGGCACCGGAGCTTGTGCGCCTGCTCGGCAGAATGCGTTATCGTACAAGCTATGGCCAGAATGTGCTTGCCCACTCCATCGAGGTGGCGGAACTTTCCGGCATGCTTGCCTCCGAGATCGGCGGCGTCGACGTGGCCATGGCCACCAGAGCCGGCCTGCTGCACGATATCGGCAAGGCCCTGACGCATGAGATCGAGGGCAGCCACGTGAGCATCGGCGTCGACGTTGCGAAGAAATACAAGGAGCCGCAGGATGTCATCCACGCCATCGAGGCGCACCACAACGACGTCGAGCCGCATACCACCATCGCGTGGATCGTGCAGGCTTCGGATGCCATCTCCGCCGCGCGTCCCGGCGCCAGAAGAGAGAACCTCGAGAGCTACATCAAGCGTCTCGAGAAGCTCGAGGAAATTGCCAACTCCTTTGAAGGCGTCGATTCCTGCTATGCCATCCAGGCCGGCCGCGAAGTCCGGATTCTTGTCAAGCCGGAGCTCATCTCCGACGACGACATGGTGCTCATCGCCCACGAAATTGCTCAGAAGATCGAGACCGATCTCGACTATCCGGGCCAGATCAAGGTGCACCTTGTGCGCGAGAGCCGCGCGGTCGATTACGCAAAATAAAACGACGCAGAGCGAAAGCCCTGCGAACCCAATCGAATCCTTTCAGCCGGTTTCCATGCCCATCCGGGCCGGGAACCGGCTTTCTCTTTGTATGGAAGATAAAACGCGGCTCCGGCAGCGCAGGAAGGCACCCTCCAAAATGAAAATACCGGCGGATTTGTCGATCTGCCGGTATTTTTATGCCCAAAAGCGGGGCGCTTTGCATAGAATGGCCTGAAAAAACCTGATTTTGGAGGGCACCATGATTCTGCGAAACAAAGAGTACGACCGGGCGAAGGCCGTCGAATACGCCCACCGGTGGGCATATTTCCGCAATCCGGCTTTTTATGATTTTTCCGCCATCGGCGGAGACTGCACCAACTACGCCTCGCAGTGCATTTTTGCCGGGAGCGGAGTGATGAATTTCACGCCCACTTTCGGCTGGTACTACATCGACATCAACGACCGGGCGCCTGCCTGGACAGGAGTCAAGTATCTGTTCAATTTCCTCGTCAACAATACCGGGGCCGGCCCGTACGGCAGGGAGGTTCCGATCTCGGAGGTGCGGCCGGGCGACGTCTGCCAGCTCATCATCGACGAGGAGGACTGGCAGCATACGCCGATTGTCGTCGCCGTGGGTAGAAACGCAAGGACATTTTCTAACATCTGGGTGGCCGCCCATTCCTACGACTGCGACTGCCGGCCGCTCTCAAGCTACGCCATCCGGGAGGCGCGCTTCATCCATATCGACGGCGTCCGGGAGATCATGGGCAATAGCCTGAGAAATACCGGAGAGACGGGCCCATCGATGCCCGAACCCGGCACTCCGGCACCCCCAACGACCCCGGTGACCCCGGCGGCCCCTTCCGGATCCGCGATGCTTCCGGCACCGCCCTCCGGCCCGCAGATGCAGATCAACCCGTAAAAGCCGCGCAAAAAAGGCCCCGGTATTCCGCCGGAGCCTTTTTCTTTTATGAATTTGCATTTCCCGGGGAATCTCGGGCAGACGCAAGACCGTGGGGAGTTCGCGGTGCGGTCGACAAAGAATTCAGGTGAGGCCGCGATGTTCATCAGAGACATGCGGTTCCGCATGTCCTGCGCCGCATGCCGCCGGGAGCGGGGGTTCTCACGCGTCCCAGATTTTCCCGCAGTATTCCCGCACGGTGCGGTCGACAAAGAATTCAGGTGAGGCCGCGATGTTCATCAGGGACATGCGGTTCCATGTGTCCCGGTCGCGGTAGAGGCGGTCGGCCTCGTCCTCGGCGTCCATATAGGCGCGGAAGTCGGCGCAGGCCATATAGAAATCCGTCGTCTCCAAAAGCTCCGCAAGATCGGAAAAATCCTCGCCGCCGACGCCGCTTTTGAGGCGCCCGACCGCATATTTGAGTTCCGGATCTGCTTCGATGAGGGCCTTCGGGTCGTAGCCCTTTTCGCGGAGCGTCGAGACTTCGCCGGAGGTCATGCCGAAGGGAAGATTGTTCTCCTCGCCGGCTTCCCGGAAAATTTCGATATTTGCGCCGTCGCGGGTGCCGACCGTGACCGCGCCGCTGAGCGTGAGCTTCATGTTTCCGGTTCCGGAGGCCTCCGTGCCGGCGAGGGAGATCTGTTCGGAGATCTCGGCGGCGGGCATCAGCAGCTCCGAGGCGGTGACGCTGTAATTTTCCAGATAGACGAGACGGAGGCGGCCGCGGGCACCCGGCGAGCGCGAGAGCTCGATGCCGGTCATCCAGATCAGCTGGATGATGCGCTTGGCAAGATGGTAGCCGGGCGCGGCCTTCGCCCCGAAGAGGAAGGTGCGAGGCAGGAGGTCGGCGTTCGGGTTCGCCTCCAGCCGGCCGAGCAGCGCAAGGATGCGCAGGGCGTTGAGATGCTGGCGTTTATACTCATGCAGGCGCTTGGCCTGCACGTCGAAGATGGAATCCGGGTCGAGCGAAGCACCGGAGACATCCCGGAACTGTTTCGCAAAGTCGGCCTTGTTGAGCCGCTTGATTTCTCCGAGAGCTTCGAGCACGGAAGAGTCGTGCGCGTGGTCCCGCAGCCCGTGCAGAAGTTCCGGATCGTGCTCAAAGTCGCCGCAGAGCTCCTTTGCGAAAGCGGAGAGCCGCGGGTTTGCGACGCAGAGCCAGCGCCTCGCCGCGATGCCGTTGGTGACGCTGATGAAGCGCTCCGGATATGCGCGGTTGAGATCCCGGAAGACGCTCTCCTTCATGACGGTCAGATGGTGCTCCGAGACGCCGTTACTCTTGTGGCAGCCCCAGACGCAGAGGTTCGCCATGCGGATTTTTCCGTCGGAGAGAATGGCCATGCGCGCGATCTCCTCCTCCCGGAAGCCTTTCGCCTCCAGATCTTTGCAGAGGCGGCGGTCGATCTCCAGGATAATCCCGTAGATCCGCGGCAGCAGCGCCTTGAGCGCGCCGGCATCCCAGCACTCCAGCGCCTCGGGCATCACGGTGTGGTTCGTGTAGCTGAAGGTGCGAAACGTGATGTCCCAGCTCTTTTCCCAGCCGTAGCCGCAGTCGTCGAGCAGCTGCCGCATCAGCTCGGGGATGGCGAGGGCCGGATGCGTATCGTTGATATGGACGGCGGCCTTTTCCGGCAGGGTTTCGAGTGTGCCGTAGTTGGCGAGGTGCCGCCGGATGATGTCGGAGAGGGAGGCACAGACCAGAAAATACTGCTGCTTGAGGCGCAGGAATTTGCCCTCGGCATGGCTGTCGTTCGGATAGAGGATGGAGGAGATGGCCTTCGCCATCGAGGCCTGACGGAAGGCGTCGGAATAGTTTCCGGCGTTGAAAAGATCCATATCCATCTCCGGCGTCGTCGCCTTCCAGAGGCGCAGGCGGCTCACCTCCGGCGTGTCGAAGCCCGGAATCATGACGTCGTAGGGCACGGCACGGACGGATTCGTAGTTTTTATGCTCGACAAGGTGAGAACCACCCTCCCAGAATTCCCTGATGTCGCCGCCGAAGCGCACGTCGACGGTCTTGTCGTTCTGCGCCTCGAGCCAGACGCCGCCGCCGGGCAGCCAGTCGTCGGGCTTTTCGCTCTGCCAGCCGTCGGTCAGAATCTGCCGGAAGATGCCGTATTCAAAACAAATGGAGTAGCCCATGGCCTGCTTGCCGATTGTGGCGAGGCCGTCCATGAAGCAGGCGGCCAGGCGCCCAAGCCCGCCGTTGCCGAGGCCGGCGTCCGGTTCCTTGTTATAGATCCGCTCCGGGCTGATGCCGAAGCCGCGGAGGGCCTCCTCATAGGCCCCGGTCAGGCCAAGATCGTAGAGGCTGTTCTTCAACGAGCGGCCCAGCAGAAATTCCATCGAGAGATAATAAATCTCCTTGTCACCGTGGGCGGCGTGGGCGGCGTTGGCGTGGCGCTCTTTTTCGGCGAGAATGGCGCGCAGCAGCATGGCGGAGGCGTTGTAGACCTGCGAATCGTCGGCATGATCCGGAGAGAGCAGGTAATAAGCCTCCGTCAGGGCTTTGAGCTTTTCGGTGAAAAAGGATTGGTCGAAGGCGGGCATAACGTCTCCTTTTCAAACAGTTTGTGGAGGAAGAATATCTTCTATTATATTCGAACCCCGCCGGTTTGACAAGTTGGTCAAATTGCGGAAAAAGAGTTTGCCAAACCGACAAAATGCGTTATAATATAATAAAATATTTGTACCTACGGAGGGATCCGAGATGGAACAGGTAAAAAAGATCAAAATCGATATTGCCGGCGCCAGTTACAGCATCAATTCCGCCGAGGAGGAGGGCTACGTCCTCAGCCTTGCGCGTGAGATCAACGAGGATATCCAGTCCCTGATGTCCAGGAATCCCGCCCTTTCGCTCAACGACGCGCTGGTTCTTTGCGCGCTGAGCTATCTGGACGAGTACAGAAAGGAATCCTCCAACAGCGATCACATCCGTTCCCAGCTCAAGGATTACCTCGGCGACACCGCCCGCGCCAGGATGGAAGTGGACGAGGCCAACCGCCGCGCCGATAAGCTGGAAAAAGAACTTGAGGAACTGAAGAAGAAATGGTCGAGGTAAAGATCAGGCTTCTTTCGGAGAACGCGGTTTTCCCGGAGAAGGCGACGGACGGCGCCGCATGCCGGGATGTCTCCGCCTGCCTCGAAGAACCGGTCACCATCCTGCCGGGGAGGACCGAGCTGATCCCCACGGGCTTTGCGATGGCGGTGCCGGAGGGCTACGCGGCGTTCGTTTTTGCAAGGAGCGGCCTCGGCATTAAAAAGGAGATCGCGCCGGGGAACTGCGTCGGCGTCGTCGACTCGGATTACCGCGGCGAAGTGAAGGTCGGCCTCTGGAACCGGGGCAGTCTGCCCTATACCATTATGCCCGGGGATCGGATCGCCCAAATCGCAATTCTGCCGGTTCCGGAGTCGCGGTGGACAGCCGCGGAGGAACTGCCGGAGAGCGGGCGCGGTGCCGGCGGCTTCGGCTCGACGGGGAAATAATCCGGGAGGAGAACGGCCGACATTCCCGACGGCCTCGACAATACACCGGCAGGATGCAGCCTGCTCAAAAAAGCTGCCCGATGTCTCTCGCGGGGGAGACGAAAGCGGCAGGAATGAAAAAAGAAAAAGACGGCGGCTTTCGCGGCCCCGTCTTTTTTTTTGCGTATTTGATCCGGATTTTCCCTATCATAATGCCGGTCGTCCCGGCAGCCGCTTTTCCTTTGCCGCGCGCTGCATTTCTCCCGGTATTCCCGGCGCACACCGCGGCCGCCCTCCAAAAAACCACTTGCTCCCGCAGGCTGTCGGGATTCACAGGAGGCCGATCAGCCGCGCCGTCTCCGCGAGCGGGAAGCCCACGACGTTGAAATAATCGCCGCGAATGCCTTTGACAAGCACGCAGCCCCGCCCCTGAATGCCGTAGGCGCCGGCTTTGTCCATCGGCTCGCCGGTGGCGACATACGCCCGGATCAGCTCGTCCGAAAGGGGATAGAATTCCACCTCCGTCGTCTGCGTAAAGGAGCGGATGCCGCCCTTCTCCGCCGCCGCGACCCCGGTCAGCACCAGATGTTTCCGGCCGGAAAGTGACTTGAGCATGCGGAAGGCGTCCGCCTCATCCCTCGGCTTGCCGAGGATTTCCCCGTCGAGCACGACCACGGTATCCGCGCCGATCACAAGGTCGTCCGGGCGCTCCGCCGCGACCTCCAGCGCCTTCTGCCGTGCGAGAAATTCCGGGACCTCGCTCCACGCCGTTCCTTCCGGGACGGTTTCGCCGCCCTTTGCAGGGATACAGGCATAGTCGGGCACGATGAGCCGCAGAAGCTCCCGCCTTCTTGGGGAGCCGGATGCGAGGATGACCATAAGCCGCCGCCTTTCCGGATAAAATCTATCCGAATGAAAGTGTCATATGAAGAAGTGCCGGCCTTATACGGACCGGCACTTTATTATACCTAATTCTTTTTTAAATAGCAACCGCCCCTAAAGGGGCTGTGAATTTGCCTTGCCTGCCTTATAGGTCGGCAGGCAATTTGCTTCGCAAACCGGCAAATTCATCTTCACAGAACCCGAAATCGCCCCTAAAGGGGCTGTGAATTTGCCTTGCCTGCCTTGTAGAACGGCGGGCATTTGCTTTGCAAACCGGCAAATTCATCTTCACAGAACCCGCAACCGCCCCTAAAGGGACTGTGAATTTGCCTTGCCTGCCTTGTAGAACGGCAGGCAATTTGCTTCGCAAACCGGCAAATTCATCTTCATAGAACCCGAAATCGCCCCTAAAGGGGCTGTGAATTTGCCTTGCCTGCCTTATAGGCCGACGGGCATTTGCTTCGCAAACCGGCAAATTCGTCGTTATTCTACCCCTAATTATATTAGCCGTTGCCGTTTTTCGCACGGACGAAAAACTCGTCGTTGCCAGAAACCGAAAACTCAACCTCAAAAAGAGAGAAGGCATTTCACAAGCGGAACCGAAATCTTCGCCGGCAGCCGGGTTGCCCTTACCCTATAAAAACGGCAGCACAAAGGCGGATCCGGCGCGTTTCCCGCAAGGAGGGATTTCTGGTGAAATTCCGCCTTACTTATTCAGCAGAACCTCGGTCGCGGCAAGTCTTGCGGCGATGCAGAAAACTTCGATGGCCTGCCCCAGTTCCCCGAGCGGCGGGAAGGTCGGCGCGAGGCGGAGACTCGAATCCTTCGGGTCGCGCATGTACGGGTAGACCGCGCCGGCGGGAGTCAGCACGACACCGGCCTCCTTGCAGAGCGCGACGGTGCGTTTCGCCGTGCCGGGGATCAGGTCGACGCCGATAAAATAGCCGCCTTTCGGGCGTACCCAAGTGCCGACGCCGGAGCCGTCGAGGTCGCGGTCGAGGATCTCCAGCACCGCCTCGAACTTCGGGCGAAGGATCAGGGCCATGCGCTCCATCTGCTCGTAGATGCCGTCGAGATTCTTGAAGAAGCGGGCGTGGTCGAGCTGGTTGATCTTATCCGGGCCGATGGTCTGGATGGCCAGTTGTTTCTTGATAAGCCCGAGGTTGTTTGCGGAAGCCGAGAAAGCCGCGATGCCCGCGGAAGGGAAGGTGATCTTGTTGGTGCTGGAAAAGATGTAGACGTGGTCCTCGGTGCCATATTTTTCGGCCTCGCGGAGCAGGCAGGGGATGCGGGTGCGGCGCTCCGGGTAGAGGTCATGAACCGAGTAGGCGTTATCCCAGAAGATGCGGAAGTCGTTCGCCGCAGGCTGCAGTCTGGCAAAGCGATCGACGGTCTCGTCGGAGTAGACGATGCCCTGCGGGTTGGAGAACTGCGGCACGCACCAGATGCCCTTGACGGAGGGATCCTTGACCAGCTCCTCGACGGCGTCCATGTCCGGGCCGTCCGGGGTCATCGCGACCGGAATCATCTCAAAGCCGAAAAACTCGGTGACGGCGAAGTGGCGGTCGTAGCCCGGTGCCGGGCAGAGCCATTTGCGGTCCTTGACCTCGTACCACGGTTTCTCGGAGCCGTAAACGCCGTGCGTCATCGCGCGGGCTATCATATCGTGCATCAGCGTCAGCGAGCTGGAGCCCTCGCAGAGGACTTCGTCCGCCCCGACGTCCATGATCTCGGCCATCAGCCTGCGGCACTCCGGGATGCCCTCGAGGCAGCCGTAGTTGCGGCAGTCGATCCCGTTTTCGGAGATGTAGCTGCCCGGCCGCGACGTGACGTTATCCAGCAAAGCGCTGGTGATATCGAGCTGCTCCGTGCAGGGCTTTCCACGGCTCATGTCGAGCTTGAGGCCCAGGGCCTTTTTTTCTTCAAATGCTTTTTTTAGTGCCTCCTGCTCGGCAAGAAGCTCTTTATGGGAAAGTTCCTGATAGTTTTTCATCATTCGGCCTGCTTTCTTATACAGAATAGGTTTTCCATAGTCGCGCACATTTTTGCGGGGTGGGATTCTATTCCAAACATATTGTTGGCAAAAAGGAGGGGAAATGCCCGGGAAAAGCAGCTCGTTTTGCAGGATTTACAATAATAAAATTCAAAAATGAAGCTTTTCCGTCGTGAGGATTCCATAGACAAGAGCCCTCTCATTTCTGAGAGAGCTCCTTATCGGATCATTCGTTTCGCATGTAGGCGGCGCTAAGTGCGGTTCCGATTAAAACTCTGCGCTCCCGGTAGTTCTCGGGAAGGGAAGCACGTCGCGTATGTTCTCGATGCCGGTCAGGTACATGATGACCCGCTCAAAGCCGAGGCCGAAGCCCGCGTGCCTGCATCCGCCGTAGCGGCGCAGGTCGAGGTACCAGCCGTAGTCCTCCTCGTGGAGGCCAAGCTCGCGGATGCGGTCGAGCAGCACATCGAGGCGTTCCTCGCGCTGGCTGCCGCCGACGATCTCGCCGACGCCCGGCACCAGCAGATCCGCCGCCGCGACGGTCTTTCCGTCGTCGTTCATGCGCATGTAAAAGGCCTTGATCTCCTTCGGGTAGTTGGTGACGAAGATCGGGGACTTGTAAACCACTTCGGTGAGGTACCGTTCGTGCTCGGTCTGGAGGTCGCAGCCCCAGTAGACCGGGTACTGGAATTCATGCCCGGATTTCAGCAGAATGTCGACGGCCTCGGTGTAGCTGACGCGGACGAACTGGGCTTTAATGATGGATTCCAGCCGCTCGATCAGTTGGTGTTCCGGGTCGACGAAGTCGTTGAAGAACTTCATCTCCTGCGGGCAGGTATCCAGCACGTAGCGGAAGATGAATTTGATCATATCCTCGGAGAGCTGCATCTCGTCGGCAAGCTCGGCGAAGGCGATCTCCGGCTCGATCATCCAGAATTCGGCGGCGTGGCGCTGAGTGTAGGATTTCTCGGCGCGGAAGGTCGGCCCGAAGGTGTAGATGTTGGAGAAGGCGAGCGCCATGGCCTCGCCCTCAAGCTGGCCGGAGACGGTCAGGCCAGTGGGCTTGCAGAAGAAATCCTGGCTGAAATCCACGGAGCCGTCCTCATTGCGCGGCGGATTCGAGGGATCAAGCGTAGTGACGCGGAACATCTCGCCCGCGCCCTCGCAGTCGGAGCCGGTGATCAGCGGCGTGTGCACATAGACGAAGCCGCGCTCCTGGAAGAACTTGTGGATGGCGTAGGCCGCCACGCTGCGTACCCGGAAGGCCGCGCTGAAGGTGTTGGTGCGCGGACGCAGATGGGCGATCGTGCGCAGATATTCGAGGGAGTGGCGCTTTTTCTGAAGCGGATAGTCCGGCGTGGACTGCCCCTCGACGGCAATTTCCGTCGCGTGCAGCTCAAAGGGCTGCTTCAGCTCCGGAGTAAGGACAATTTTCCCGACGACACAGACGGAGGCGCCGACGTTGAGCTTGGAGATCTCTTTATAATTCTCGATCGTATCCTCCTCGTAGACGACCTGCAGATTATTGAAGCAGGTGCCGTCGTTGAGTTCGATAAAGCCGAGGGATTTGGAGTTGCGGGAAGTGCGCAGCCAGCCGCAGATTTTGACCGGCACGGCGGTGTAGCTTTCCGGTGAGGCGTTGATGAGCCTCAGCTCCGTTCTGTTCATTTCAATCACTCCAGTTGCGTTTTTAGGCGGTTCGGCCGTCAATATGTCTTAATATATCATATTATTATTCGTTTTGCAACAGAAAAGATGCAAGACGGTCGGACGCAAATTTCAGATTTTTTTGGTTTAAATGGAGAGACTGCTCCGCTTTTGGGGTGCGGGAGCCTCTCCTGCAGGAAAGAATGCACCCGCCGAAGCAAAAAATTCGGATTCCGCCGCCGCGTTCCCGGGCATGCGGCAGCCGCTCTCCGGGAGCACCGCGGCGGCCTTTCTTCCGCGGCAGAAACGCCGATTCTCCGCAGGCCCGTTTTCGGGCCGCCGGCGGGGAAAAAGAGATTTCCCGGCGGGAGCGCCCCTTGCGCCGGAGAGAGCCGGCGCGGCATATCCGCGCAGCGGTATCTGCACGGCGGAGGAAAGATGATTGCGGCTTGCGGAAAAATATAGTATAATATCTTTTCAGCATATTGAAACGCGAGAGAGGTAAACATGGAATTGGATTACAACAAGCTCAACGACATGCAGCGCGAGGCGGTCTTTCACAAGGATGGGCCGCTGCTGATCCTGGCGGGGGCGGGGAGCGGCAAGACCACCGTGCTGATCGACCGGGTGGGTTTCCTGATCGAAAACGGGGTGCGGCCGTGGAATATCCTTGCCATCACCTTCACCAACAAGGCTGCCGGCGAGCTCCGCGACCGTCTTGCCGCCAAGCTCGGCCCGGAGGCGGGGGAAGTCTTTGCCTCCACCTTCCATTCCATGTGCGTCCGGATTCTGCGCCGGGATGCGGAGAAAATCGGCCTCTCGCGCAGCTTCACGATCTACGATCAGGACGACTCCCTGCGCATCGTGAAAAAGTGCCTCCGGGATCTCAACTACGACGAAAAACGGTTCCCGCCCAAGGAAATTCTCGGCGGCATCAGCCACGCGAAGGAGAAGCTCTGCGGCCCGGACGCGGTAAAGGCCGAGGCGCAGACTTCCTCCGATTTCCGCAAAAAGATCACGGCCGAGGTCTATGCGGCCTATGAGAAGGAGCTTCGCACCGCCGAGGCGCTCGATTTCGACAGCCTGCTGACCGAGACCGTCCGCCTGTTCCAAGAGTCGCCGGAGACGCTGGAGTATTACCGCAACCGCTGGCGCTATATCATGGTGGACGAATATCAGGATACCAACCACGTGCAGTACGAGCTCGTCTCGCTGCTGGCGCAAAAATATAACAATATCTGCGTCGTGGGCGACGACGACCAGTCGATCTACAAGTTCCGCGGCGCCACGATTGAAAATATCCTGTCGTTTGAAAACAGCTTTCCGGGCGCGAAGGTCATTCGGCTCGAGCAGAATTACCGCTCGACGCAGTATATTCTCGACGCCGCCAACTCGGTGATCGCCAATAATCAGGGCAGGAAGGGCAAAACGCTCTGGACCGAGAAGCATGGCGGCGAGAAGGTGACCGTCCGCCGCTGCGAGAACGAGGAGGCCGAGGCGAGGTTCGCGGCCGACACGATTCTCGACCATGCGGCAATGGGCGGAAAATACGGCGATTTCGCCGTGCTTTACCGGATGCACGCCCAGTCCAACGCCTTCGAAAAGGCCTTCATCTCCTCTTCCGTGCCGTATAAAATCATCGGCGGGCTGCGCTTCTATGACCGCAAGGAGATCAAGGATCTGATGGCTTACCTGTCGCTGATTGCCAACCGGTCCGACAACCTCCGCCTCGAGCGCATTCTCAACGAGCCCAAGCGCGGCATCGGCGACGTGACGGTAAACGCCGCACGTGAAATTGCCGGTGAAACGGGACTGCCGCTCTTTGATATTTTTGAGCACGCCGACGAATATGCCGCGCTGGCACGCAAGGCAGCCGTGCTCAAAGAATTCACGAGCCTGATCTCCGGCCTTGCCGAAGACGCGGAAGAACTTGATCTCGACGAGCTTTTCGACGAGATCTGCGAGAAGACCGGCTACACCGCCATGCTCAAAGCCATGGGCGACGAGGGCGAGACCAAGCTCGAGAACGTCGGGGAGCTTAAGACCAACATCCTGAAATATATGGACGCCGCCGAGGCGCGCAAGACGGCCATACATGAAAATCTCGACAGCCTGATTGACGGGCTTGCCGCCGATTCAAATAAAAAGGATCTTGACGGGCTTTTTGACGAGATTAGTGAGAAGACCGGCTACACCGCCATGCTCAAAGCCATGGGCAGCGAGGGCGGGGTCAGGGCCGAAAACGTCGGGGAGCTCAGGAACAACATTTTGAAATATATGGACGCCGCGGAGGAGCCGAGCCTTGGGGGATTCCTCGAGGAGACCGCTCTGCTGACCGATATCGACCGGCTGGAGGAAGGCGACGCGGTGCTGATGATGACCGTCCACTCCGCGAAGGGACTGGAATTCCCGCAGGTATTCGCGGTCGGCATGGAGGAGGGCATCTTCCCGGGCATGCAGGCGATCTACGACCCGGAGGAGATGGAGGAGGAGCGCCGGCTTGCCTACGTTGCGATGACGCGCGCCAAAGAGCATCTCTATCTGACCGCCGCCGCCTCGCGCATGCTCTTCGGGCAGACGACGCGCAACCGGATCTCCCGGTTTATCACCGAGATCGCGGAGGGCCTGACGGACTTCACCGACGAAGCCGCCGCCCAGCATCAGCCGGTGCGGCAGAGCTATCATTTCGGCGACGAGGACGAATCCGGTCCTATCCGGGCGGACGTCACCTTTACGCCCTACCGGGAAGAAAAAAAGGAACCCTCCGTCAACTGGCGCACCGGGGACCGGGTCAGACACCGCGTCTTCGGGGAAGGCACCGTCACGAATGTCACCGCCATGTCCGGCGATACCCTGCTCGAAATCGCATTCGATACCGTCGGCACCAAAAAACTGATGGCCAACTTCGCAAAGCTCCGGAAACTCTGAGAAAGCGAAAAGCGGCCCGGAAAACAGAGGCTCCGGATTTTGAGCCGGCGTGTTTTCTGCAAACGCAAAGCCACCGGCAGTCCGCTTCCGGACGACAAATAATTGGTATTGCGGGTACGTTTTTCAGCCGCTGAAAAACGGGCAAGCCGATATTTCTTTCACAAAAATATTCGCTTTGGAGGCGATAGGATGAGGCCCATAAGGCTGTTTGAAGACACGGACAGCACCGTTGCCGCGTTTTTTGAGACGCAGAAGGATGCGCAGAATCCGGTGGAGATCATCACGGACAAGACTTCCGGGATGACGATCGCGCAGATCTGGGAAACCTATAAGACGGATCTGATGACCGCGGGCATCATCCTGGTTCTCGGTTATATTTTCGTTCATCTGGTCGTGAGCTTCCTCGAACGGCGGCTTCGCGCCTCCAAGATGGAGAAGAGCGCCTTTACGATCATCACCACGATCACAAAATTTTTGCTCTATCTGATTGTGGTGCTGATGGCCGTCTCCAAGCTCGGTGTGCCGATCACGTCGACGCTCACGCTGTTCAGCACGCTGGCCCTTGCCGTCACGCTGGCCATCAAGGACGGCCTGACGCACCTGGCGGGCGGCATCATCATCCTGACCTCCAAGCCGTTCGTCATCGGCGATAAAATCGAGTGCCCCAACGACAACGCCAGCGGCTATGTCACCGACATCGGCCCCATCCATACAAAACTGCGTACCCCCGAGGGCAGCAAGATCTTTATTCCAAACGGCAGCGTTGTCGCCGGTACGATCGTCAATTATTCCGGCATGGGGCAGCGCGGCATCAGCGAGACCATCTCCATCAGCTATGAGGATGATTTCAAAAAGGCCGAGCAGATCATCACCGACATCTTTGCCACCCATCCGAAGATCGATCCGGAGCCGAAACCCTTCTGCCGGGTCAACAAGCTCAATTCCGGTTCCGTCGATCTCCTTGCCATGGCCTATGTGGCGTGGGAGGATTATTATACGACGCGTTATGATATCCTTGAACTGATCAAGACCCGTTTCGATCAGGAAGGGATCCGTTTCGCGTATCCGCAGCTCGACGTGCACATGAAGCAGGAGCTGCCCAAATCGTAATCTTTCGGGCGCCGGGAAGCCCGCTTTCTTATCATTCTTCCGGGAAGCGCCGGAAGTAATCAAATTCCGCCTTTTTGCAGATACTAACGGATATTTCCCATATCAAACAAAGGAGACTGATCTATGGAAGACAGGCCTGTCCGCCGCCGGATCGGTGAAGGCATCTATTTCACCGCGGTCCGCGAACCGAAGTTTAAATCCAACCGGATGACCGCCGTGCTGATCGCGCCGCTCGAAAGGACGAAGGCCACCGTCCGCGCGCTGGTGCCCTTTCTTCTCCGCAAGGGCTGCGGCGCCTATCCGGATTTTACGGCCCTGAACGCGAAGCTCGCTTCGATGTACGGCGCGATCCTCGACGCGGACGTCACCAAATACGCCGACCTGCAGATGATTCACCTTTCGGTGCAGGCGGCGGACGATAAATTTTCCATCGCGGGGGAGCCGCTCTGCCGGGAATCCGCCGAGCTGCTCTGTTCCGTGCTGACGGATCCGGTGCTCGACAAATACGGGCATTTTCCGGAGCAGGATTTCCGCGTCGAACGGAATTACCTGATCGATACCATCGAGAGCGAGCTCAACGAGAAGCGCGCCTACGCCATCGGAAAATGTACGGAGATTCTCTTCCGGGACGAGCCGTTCGGCATCAAGCGCTACGGGTATAAAGAGGATGCGGAAAAGCTGACCGCGGAGGAGGCGACAGCCGCCTGGCGCGAGCTGCTGAAAGGCGCGCGCATGGAGATCCTCTTCACCGGCCCGGGCGACCCGGACGATGCGGAGCAGGTCTTTGCGGAGCGCCTCGGCGGGCTCGTGCGCGAGCCCTTCGGCGAACATTCCACGCCGCCGAAACCGTATTCGGACTATGTGGAATTGGATGAGAAGATGGACGTCGTGCAGGGAAAGCTCGTCATGGCCTACCGCATCGGCGCGCCCGAGGGAGAGACCGAGCGGGCGGCCGCCCGCATGATGACCGCGCTTTACGGCGGCACGCCGTTCTCCAAGCTCTTCATGAACGTCCGTGAGAAGATGAGCCTCTGCTATTACTGCACGGCCCGCTACGACCGGCCCACCGGCGTCGTGCTGGTCGACAGCGGCGTCGAGACCGCCAACATGAAACGGGCGGAGGAGGAGATCGGAAACCAGCTTTCCGCCGTCGCGGAGGGCGGCTTCACCGGGGAAGAGCAGAAAAATACGCTTCTGCTGGCGGTAAACAGCCTCCAGTCCGTCGAGGATTCGCTCGACGGCGCCGAGGGCTGGTACCTGACGAGAATCCTGGACGGCGACATGCGCACGCCCGCGGAGGACGCGGAGACGATTGGCGCCGTCACCGCCGCACAGATCGCGGAGATGGCCGGACGGGCAAAACTGGCCGCCGTCTATCGCCTGACCGGGGAGGAAAAAACGGATGCGTAACGAACTTGTGAGAAGCGAACGCCTCGGCGATCAATATGAGATCATCGACCATCCCTCCGGGCTCCGAATGCTGCTCGCGCCGATGGAGGGCTTCCGCTCGGCCTATGCGCTGTTCGGCACGGCCTACGGCTCCATCGATACCGAAATCCAATATGCGGACGGCAGGGTGGATCCCATCCCGCAGGGCACGGCTCATTATCTGGAACACAAACTG
>Ga0208826_1000298_pt1 | contig 55099 bp, 46 predicted proteins | sample AD_UKC115_MetaG_FD_184451 | JGI IMG/M metagenome (GOLD analysis project Ga0208826, IMG submission 184451) | Active sludge microbial communities of municipal wastewater-treating anaerobic digesters from Hong Kong - AD_UKC115_MetaG (SPAdes)... | ecosystem: Engineered > Bioreactor > Anaerobic >... | reverse complement strand
TTGCCTGTTCCCCCACCCCACGAACGAAAAGCCTTCTCGCGCAACCGTCCAATTTCAAGCATGACATTTGGAGAATTGTGTGAAGTTACTACATAAATTTCATTATTTGATTTGTTGGTGGGGCGTAAAAACTTTTCAGGAGTAAGCTCACTTTTCAGAACTTCCTTATTGATAGCTTCAATGAGTGGTAACATAATTAATTGATAAACAAAATTTTAAAAAATTTTGAATTATTCAAACCATCTTTTAAATTTTAAGCTTGGATTGAATAACCTTTAAATTTCATGCAAAAGTAATCTTTCCCTTTCATCCATTCAAATTTTGCATGTCAATTTTGTTTTACATTTGTATAAAAATTTTATTTCAAAAAACAAAGTGAATTCGTTTTAAACAATTTGTGTCTGGAAAAAGTGAAGATATTCAAATCACTATCTGCTCAAAAAGTTGGAACTGTATTTTTTCTATTGATGAATTTGGGTTGAATAATAAATTCATCAAAAAGACAATTTGTAAATTATAACATTAAATTACCAGCGAAGGAGCCGTATATACACGAGAAGCCAATTCGTTGTCAAGTAAATACAATCCGCGCGGATCGGTTCCGAAAAGGTCGAAGCGTTTGCACAAATCGTCCACATTTTTTTCCTCTTCTCCCTGTTCTTTCACAAACCAGTCGAGAAACTGCATGGTCTTAAAATCCTTCTGAGTGTACGCCTCGGCATAAATTTCGTTGATGGAAGCAGTAATAAACAATTCGTGCTCAAAGGCAGCCGACAAAGGCGCTTTAAAATCCACAAAATTACTTTCCGGAGCAGCAATGGATAAAAGTTTAACCACTTCTCCATTGTTAAGAATATATTTCAGAAAAAGTTGGGCATGAGCATATTCTTCCTGAGCCTGAATGGAAAACCAGTTGGCAAATCCATCCAGATTTTTGTTGGCATAATAATTTGAAATATCCAGATACAGATACCATGAAAAAAATTCCTTGTTGATTTGGTTATTCAACATTACCGTGATTTTATCGTTCAGCATAATATTTCCTCCTCTAAAATTAAGTATATGAAGTTTTTAAAATTGAATTCTCTCGATTTTTGCACCCAACGCATTCAGACGGCTGTCAATATGTTCGTAACCTCTGTCTATTTGATCGATATTGTGAATGATACTTGTACCATCCGCCGAAAGCGCAGCAATAAGTAAGGCAATACCGGCACGAATGTCTGGAGAACTCATGACTGATGCCCGTAAATGAAGTTGATCTCCCAATCCGATGACTGTTGCCCTATGCGGATCACAAAGAATAATCTGAGCCCCCATGTCGATCAGTTTGTCGACAAAAAACAGCCTGCTTTCAAACATTTTTTGATGAATCAAAACACTTCCGTTTGCTTTTGCGGCAATTACCAGAAAAACGCTCAACAAATCGGGCGTCAGTCCCGGCCACGGAGCATCGGCTATGGTCATTATCGAGCCATCAATAAAAGTTTCGATGGTATAACCTTTATGTACAGGAATATAAATATCATCATTTTTCTGAAGCACTTGAATACCCATGCGCCGAAAACTGTCGGGAATAATTCCCAGCTCATTGTACGCCACATTTTTAATGGTAATTTCCGATCCGGTCATGGCAGCCATACCAATGAAACTGCCAACCTCTATCATATCAGGTAAAATGGTATGTTCACATCCTTTGAGTTGCTTCACCCCTTCAATAATCAACAAATTGGAACCAACACCCGAAATGTTTGCTCCCATTGCTATCAACATCTTGCAAAGTTGTTGAATATAAGGTTCACACGCAGCGTTGTAAATTATTGTTTCACCTTCAGCCAGAACGGAAGCCATTAAAATATTTGCCGTACCGGTTACAGAAGCTTCATCCAGCAGCATGTAGGTTCCTTTCAGCTTTTTTGCCGTCACTTCATATTGTTTTTTGGCTTCATTGTATCGAAAATCGGCTCCCAGTTTCTGAATGCCCGAAAAATGGGTATCCAATCGTCGACGCCCTATCTTATCTCCGCCTGGTTTTGGTACCAAAGCCTTTCCAAATCGTGATAGAAGAGGGCCCAAAATCATCACCGAACCACGCAATGCAGAACTTTTATCATAAAAATCTTCCGTTTGTAAATAATCCAGGTTTAAGCTGTCTGCTTTAAATGAATATGTTCCTTTTTCAATTTTGGAAATTTTTACTCCCAAATCTTTTAAAAGGCTCAACAAATGATTGACATCAAGAATTTCGGGTATATTTCGAATAATAATGGATTCTGAAGTAAGCAAGGTAGCACAAATAACCTGTAAAGCTTCATTTTTGGCTCCCTGCGGGGTAATTGAACCTGAGAGTCGATGACCGCCTTCAATTTGAAATGAGGACATAATAATAATTTTGGATAATGGTTAAAGAAAAGAAACAGGTAAAAGAAAATCTATTTGTTTTTCTTTTTATTTTTTTTGTGTAATACTTCTTTCGACTCCACTAACTTCAGAAAATCTTCCGAAATATCCAATTTCCCTTTGGATAATTCACGCAAATCGTCGAAAATTTTCCGGTCATCAACCACCTCCTTATTCCATGTGAGAAAACATTTTTTCATTTGATTGGCAATCAAACGAATCAATTCATTTTTTTCTTCTCCATCCGGATAATCGGCCACTTTTTCTATCATTTCTTCCAATGTTCGACCATAATGTCGGTATCGAATATCTGAATTTTTATATGGAATCGTTTCGGGACGGGTATAAAGATTTTCGGGACGAAGAACTTCGTAAGGGAAATCAATATCCAGTTTAAAATCGGACATTATAGCCACGTGATCCCACAACTTATGTTTGAAGTCGTTTACATCTCGCAAATAAGGAAACAAATTTCCCATAATGTTGATAATGGTTTTTACGCATCGGGTTCGCTCTTCCCTGTCTTCTATCGTCATGGCATAAGTTATCATTTGCTGAATATTACGTCCATATTCAGGCATGATCAGTTTTCCCTGCAAAGTTGTATATTCCATGTCGTTTTAATAAGTGTTACTTGATTGAATACAAAATTAATCTTTGATTATCAATCATTTAATTATTTAATAACCTTTTTTTCTCTTTTGTATTATGCAAAAATAGCGATAAGTTTTTTAATTTATCTATTTTACGGCAAAAGAATTGAATTTTATTAAACTTTCAGCTATTTTTTTACCTTATTTATTTTATACTAGTTTTCTAATTATTTCAAGCAAAGGGATGAATAATTTAAAAACAACAAACTCTCAAAAAAGAAAAAAACCGGGAGTTTAATCCCGGCCTCAAAAGTATGAAATGCTGATATTATGGCAGATAAAAGCGACATCATACATTGAAATTTTTTTGAAAATCATTTTTCTGCATCTTGCTCAAATTCGAGATTATCTATGCAAACATATTTTGGCGTATTCACTCCAAAAGTTCCCTTATCACTGGAATCGAAAAGAAAAATCAAATTATCTACTTTTCCAAGAGAAGAAAGATCAACTTTTACCCATTGATTGGTAAGATAACTTTTCCCATTTCGAAAATCGGCTAAATAATAATCAACCGCACCTGTAACATTATTATCCAAAAATCCCTTTACGGTAACCTTAAACCAATCTCCGTTTTCAAATTTCTTACTAAAAGCTGAGCCATTGCGCATATCGAGATAAGCATAAGTAGAATTGCAAAACATAATACTTTTTACTGTGTAATTTCCCAATTCATTTTTTGGACACATTACGGTAGCCGAATCGTCGAACGCTATAGCAAATTTTTTTGAACCCCATGCTCCTGAACCTGCTGCAACACTGTACTGATTATCGTAGCCCGCAGTAATGGTATCGGTTAAGGATGAGCAGGCAAATCCAGACCAATAATCGCCCCACGGCGATGAAGTAAATTCGTTTAGAAAAGAAAATCCGTTGGAAATAAATTTGCCCGATGAATCAGCGCCATTCCAATAACCATTTTCTCCCAACTCCACGTCTTCAAAATCTACAGTTGTTGTAAGCGTACTATCTGACTCATTTTCACAAGCTGTAAAAAAAATCAACAAAAATGCCGGTAATAAAATCAAACTTTTCTTTTTCATTTTTATTCCAATTTTAAATTAAACATTTCGACAACAAAATTTGCTACTTCGTTACGGAAAAAACATGAAAATAAAAAAGAAGAAAAGCACATCATTGGGAGAAAAACTTTCTCTATCAGAGAGATATGTTTCAACTTTCTTTGCCATTTATTCCCGAAAGCAAAAAAGCAAAATGATTTTGGCAGGTCTTCTGACTTGCTCCCGTAGCTGAACGCCTTCCCATTTTCGAAAAAAACAAAAGTCCTTTTCGGAAAAAAGTGGCCAAAGTGTAGTTCAGTACGTTAAAAGAGCTTACAGCAGCGGGTACTGTTTCGGATTTTCACCGGATTCCCTTTTGTTTATTTTTCAGAACAAAAAATAAACACCAATAATCAACAGCAAAATTACAAAAATAGGTCGGAACACAAAATTATTTTCATCAACTTTTCACAAAAGTTTAAAATTTACTTTCTAACAAACTGATAAATTTATAGATAAGGAAAATTTTCTTTGAATTTTTTTTGTGACAAAATGAAATGCTTTGATTACGGAAATTTGTAATTAATTTTGCAGACAAATTTTAAGTTTAAAATGGAAAAAGAAAAAAGAACCAACAAATACACTTTTCAGGAAGTTAAACCATACAATGAAAAGGAAGGAAAAACAGAACAATTGGTACGCATGTTCGACACTATAGCTGCTCAGTACGATAAATTTAACGATTTGATGTCGTGGGGTTTTGCAAAATTATGGAGAAAACGCGCACTGAGTTCACTCAAACGCTTCCATCCCATGCAAATTCTTGATGTGGCGGCAGGCACGGCCGATATGTGTATCAAAGCTTTTCGGTATTTGAATCCCGAAAAAGTAACAGGGATTGATATTTCACCGAAAATGCTGGAAATTGGCAAAGAAAAAATTATACATGCCGGACTTTCTGAAAAAATAGAACTTCAAGTGATGGATTGTTCTCAACTCAGTTTTGACGACAACTCTTTTGATGCCGTAACGATAGCTTTTGGCGTTCGGAATTTTGAAAAATTGGAAGAAAGCTTGCATCAAATTTATCGTGTGCTGAAACCGGAAGGTCATTTATTGATACTTGAGTTAAATGAACCTCAAAAGGGTTGGTTGATGAAAGGATACCGACTTTATATTAAGCTTTTTGTGCATCAAACGGCAAAATATTTATCTTCTGACCAAAACGCTTATCGATACCTGACTTCTTCCATGCAAGCTTTTCCAAAAGGAAAAGAAATGATTGAAATCCTTCAAAACAATGGATTTAAACTGGTTAAATACAAAAAATTTACTTTTGGTGTATGCAGTATGTATTTAATGGAAAAACCAACCAATTGAAAACTTATCATTTCTTTTATACATCAATTCAGGAAATTATTCGATAAAATTTCCATGCGGCAAAAGAGAGAATTAAAATTTCAATTTTCTTTTCCTCTCAATAAATTAATGTCTCCTTTTTTAGAATATTTTATGCCATCGGCTCCAACAGCTTTTATTACATAAAAATAGGCTCCAGTGGGTGCTTTTTTCCCGCCTATGGTTCCGTCCCAGCCTTTTTGTGGATTGTTCCAGTGATAAACCATTCTACCCCATCGATTATAAACACGTGCATCGAAACTAACCAATGATTTGTAAGCCACCCTGAATTCGTCATTAATCCCATCGCCATTGGGAGTAAACACGTTTGGTACTTGAAGATCGGAAACGCTGACAGAAACCGATACAGAATCGGATGCCGAACAATACTCATTGTTCACCGTCAGTTTAACGTTATAAGTTCCGGCTTCCGAAAAAGTGTAACGGTGTTCTTTATCGGAACGGGAAACCATCAACTGATTATCTTTATAAATATCCCATTTGTAAAAAATGGTTCCCGCATTGTTTACTTCAGCATTGAAAAACATTTCCAACGGAGCTGAACCGCTTAATGCATCCGAAGTTGGACGTTCATCTTCATTTTTTTCAATACGTTCTGTGGTTGTGTATTTTATATGGCATTCCAGAGAAACGGCAGCATACATTGAAGAAATTATTTCGATTAGCTGAATACCCAAAGATGGTTCGGATGCAAACTGATCACCCTTCAAAGAAAATTGGGTATTGCACAATGGGGCCGGCACAGTAATATCAGTAACCGGAAGTGTGATGGTTTTCGTTTTCTCGACAGTCTTCCATTCGTTATCCCATTCCAAAGTCTGGTAACTGAGCGTAAAATTTCTATCGATTTTTCTACGAATACCAGTTAAAGTATAATAATACAATTCAGGCACATCGGCATCGAGCAACAAAGTTAACTCGTTACACTGATTATCGGCCGATTCGTCAGGAGTCAGAGCATGAAAAACAGGCAAATAGTTTTGGTAATCGATTACCCAAACCGTTGTTTGTTGACCATCGACATCCAAAACATATCCTGTGACATCTTCAGGATATATGTACGGAAAAGTACTGCATGGAGCAGTCAGATCCGAAAACTTGTACCACTTCACATTATCGCCGCTTCCCGTATAACGAATTTCTGTTTCGGGCAAAATACCATTAAAAACGAAAAGATAATCTACACCTGTAAAATTTTGATATACAGCATAATTGCCAGTTGCGTCAAGCTGAGCCGAAACGGACATGACAGAAAGAAAAAAGCAAAAGAAAATCGTAAGTTTTTTCATAGAACCTGAATAATAACGTCAGATTTTGAATTTGAACAAAGGTACATTTTTCTTTTCAAAAACAAAAAAACTTATGATTTAAAAAATAACGATGGAATTTCAATGAATCAGAATTTTAATTATATTTGTATGTGTCTTTTGTAGCAATGGTTGCTAACTTTAGGTTAACATTAAATTTTTCATAATAGTTGTGTTTTTAAATTTTTTGTAAAGTTATATTTCTTTAGTGATTTTGATTAACTTTGTCGACTATTTTATAAACTTAAATCTTGGGATGAATCATATTTCAAAGTTTTCCAATATAGTTGTTCTGATTTTAGTAGTGCAATTTTCTTCGTGTATTACTGCACACAAAATTAATTATTTACAGCAACCCAATGCTGCTATTCCAGCTTACAAGGATACATTTTCATTCAATGATTACAAGTTAAAAAAAGGCGATAGGGTTTTCATAAAGATTTATTCATGGGACGAGAAAACCAATGCTTTGCTCAATGGTAGCAGCAATATAGAGCAATTAGCCATGTCGGGTTCTTCATCCGGAAACGAATTATACACTTATTTGATTCAACCTTCCGGCAAAGTGAATTTGCCCATGATAGGAGAAGTGTATTTGGAAGGTCAGACTGTGAGAGAAGCCAAAGAAACACTGGAAAAATTGATTCGACCGGTATTTGAAATCAGCAGTGTAGATGTAAGGATTACTGGCAGATTTTTCAGTGTTATTGGAGGTGGCGCAACCGGCAGATATCCTTTAAATAAAGAAAAAATTAATATTTTTGAAGCGCTGGCAATGGCAGGCGATATTGATACTTATGGCGACAGGAGTAAAATAAGAATTATCAGAGAGACAAATCGAGGTACGCAAGTGAAGTTTTTTGACGTGCGAAGTGTGGATATTATTCATTCAGAATTTTATTACGTTGAACCTAACGATGTTATTTACATTCAGGACATGAACGAGCAGTTTTTCAGTGTAACATCTTTTGCTTCACTACTATCAACTGTATTTGCCACTCTTTCTTTTGGAATTTTTATTTATGGTTTGGCCCGTTAATCGATTGAAGGGAAAATTATGAAACATTTACTGCATATAATTTTTACAGTTTTGGTTGTTTTGTCTTTTTCTTCCTGTTATAATTACAAGAGTATCGGACTTTTGCAGGAAAACAAGTCGCTTCCCGTTTATGCTAGGGAAGATTATTCGGATTATAAAATTTGTGTCAATGATGAAATTATTTTCCGTCTGATTACTACCGATGAAACCATTTCAAAGCTTATATCTCCCAATCAGTCGGTCAACACCAACCAGATGATTTCTTACCGGGTTTATCCGGATGGTACGGTGGATATTCCCTTTTTAAATCGTGTTCAGGTAAAAGGATTAACCATAAATGAAGCTGAAAATTTGTTGAAGAAGGAATTCAGGGAAATTATTCCTGATGCTGAAGTAAAGCTAAGCATTGCCAATAAGTCTTTTACGGTCATCGGAGAAGCTGGAACGGGAGTTTTTCCCGTTTATAAAGATAAACTTACTATTTATCAGGCTTTGGCCATGTCAGGTGATTTGAAGCTTTCGGGAGACTTCAGACATGTGAAAATTTTGCGGGCAGAGGAAGGAAAAACCGAAATATTGGAGTTTGATATTCGTCCGGCAAGTGTAATAGAATCAAAATACTATTATGTTTACCCCAATGACATTATTTATGTGCAGCGAGCTTCATCAAGTTTTTTTAAAGTGAACAATTATTCTTCGTTTCTTGGGTTAATTTCATCTTCTTTATCTTTATTGTTCAGCGTTTTATATTATATCAAATTGTAAATTCACAGCATAAATCGATCGTTAATTCTAAGATATGAATCCGGAAACAGACAATATTAACCAAAACTTTACAGAAGAAGAATCTTCCTTTGATTTCCAAAAGTGGCTTCATCTTTTCATCAAAAACTGGTATTTGTTTTTGATATTTATTCCCGCCTTTCTTATAGGGGGATATTTGAAAAACAGAAGTTGGATGCCTATCTATCAGAGCGTTGGGACAATAATTATCAATGAAAACAAATATCGTTCCGCCACACAAAATTTCATGCAGGGGTTTGGTTTGGAAGATGCCTATCAAAGTGTCAACAACCAAGTGATTATCCTTAATTCATACGACTTGATTGGTAAAGTAGTGGACAGTTTGCCCTTTATGAAAGTGGACTATTTGACTATCGGCCGTTTTAAAACAAGAAATCTTTATAAAACTACTCCCATTATCATTGAAACCGATTATGTGGCTCCGGAAGCTTATGAATTGCTTTATAAAATTTCGCTTCATCCAGATGGTACTTTTACAATCAATCCTCAAAACGAAAGAAATATTCCCGGTTCTCCAATTAACGGACGTTTGGGTGTGCCTCTTCAGCATAATTTGTTTTTTATGACGGTGAACAGTGTCAATGATAGTTATAAGGATTTTGATATGTATTTTTGTTTTCGTACCAGAGAATCACTCGTAAACGATTTTAAATCACGACTAAATTCAAAATATCTAATGGACGGTTCATCTGTTCTTGAAGTTTCATTGGTGAGCCAAACTCCAGAGCGAGATGTTGATTTTATCAATAAATTGGGTGAAACTTTTCTGGAAGAAAATTTAAAAAAGAAGAATGATGTTGCCTCTAAAACTATACAATTTATCAATGATCAATTATCTGAAGTTTCAAAATCACTGTCTGTGTCCGAAGATGAAATGACGCGTTTTAAGAAAAATAATCAAATAATTGATATCTCAAGCCATGGGAACGAATTAATGGGAAAGGCCAATTCGTTGGATGAAAAGAAAGCTGAATTAAAACTTAAAGAAACTTATTTAAATTATTTGACCAGATACCTCACCGGTAATTTTGAAGAAGGGACAGTGGTTGCTCCTTCAAATCTTGGATTAAATGAACCAATGTTAATGCAGTTGGTGCAGCAAATTAATGATTTATATTTGCAACGTAGCGAGTTGACTGAGAAGAATTTATATTATGCCAAGTATACAAAAGCTATAGAAAATATTAAAATATCCATTTTTGAATTGATAAAAAACATGAGGGCTTCATTGGAAATCGAAAAAAATGAAGTCAATCGTCTTCTTGCCGAACTAAACGCTCAAATAGCCGAATTGCCCAAGAAAGAACTGGAAATGATAGGTATCGAAAGAAATTACAAGGTCAACGACAATTATTATACTTTTTTCCTGCAAAAAAGGGCAGAAGCTGAAATTCAAAAAGCTTCCAATACTCCGGATAACAACATATTGGACAAAGCTCGCACTTTGGCAGTGATCAACGAAGATGAGAAATCGAACAACATGCTCGTCTTCATACTTTTGGGTTTTCTTATCCCTACTTTGATTATTGTACTGAAAGAAGTGTCGAATAATACCATTCGTTCGATAAAAGATATTGAAAAAAGATCAGCGTTTCCGGTTATTGGTATGATTCGTCATGCAAAAAACGACTTGCCTAATTTAACTCTGAAAAATCCAAAATCCTCCTTTACCGAAATGTTTAGGGTAATTCGTACCCGTATTGAATTTGTTGTGCGTCGAAAGACGGATATTGTAATTATGGTAACTTCGGTGGATGCAGGTGACGGTAAAACTTTTTTTTCTACCAATATGGCCGGTGTTTACGGGATGACAGGAAATAAAACTTTATTGGTAGACATGGATATCAGAAAACCGGCCATAAACAGGCGTTTCAATATGCATCATCCCAAAGGAGTTACCAATTATCTGATTAATGAATGTACGCTGGATGAAATTATTCATGTAATTCCAGAAGTGAATTACGATGTGATTTTTGCTGGTACGGTTCCTCCTAATCCTGCTGAATTGATTCGTTCGGACAAAATTATTGAAATGATTGGTGAATTGAGAAAACGATATGATTATATCCTTCTCGATTCGAGTCCCATAGGTTTGGTTACCGACAGCTTTTCTCTGGCCGCGTTGGCTGATGTGAATTTATTGGTAGTGAGGAACAATAAGACAAATAAAGAATTTTTCAAAAATGTTGTGAATCAGATTGTAACCGATAAATTGACCAATTTTTATGTGGTATTTACCGATGTTGAAACAGATGGGAATTATTATTCCTATAAATATGGATATTCTTCTAAATATGGGTACTATACTTCAAAAGGTCAAAGAAATACCGATAATTACCGCAAGTATTACGATGATAGTAATGAAATATAATTGAGTTTTAAAGTGATTGCTTTGTTAAATATTTAGCATTATGGAAAACAAAAAAGTAGCATTAATTACGGGCATTACGGGTCAGGATGGTGCCTATCTGGCGGATTTTCTTCTGAAAAAAGGTTATCTGGTTCATGGCATAAAACGTCGTTCTTCATTGTTTAATACCGACAGAATTGATCATTTGTATCAGGATCCGCATGAACAAAACCGCAATTTTGTTCTGCATTATGGGGATATGACCGATTCGCTGAATTTGACGAGAATTATTCAGGAAACTCAGCCGGACGAAATTTACAATCTTGCTGCCATGAGCCACGTGAAAGTGAGCTTTGATACACCGGAATATACAGCCAATGCCGATGGGATAGGAACGCTACGTTTGTTAGAAGCTATTCGTTTATTGGGACTTACCGAAAAAACGAAATTTTATCAGGCTTCTACTTCCGAATTATATGGCTTGGTTCAGCAAACTCCACAAACCGAAAAAACACCTTTTTATCCCCGTTCGCCTTATGCTGTGGCAAAACTTTATGGCTACTGGATTACGGTAAACTATAGAGAAGCTTATGGCATTCATGCCAGTAATGGCATATTGTTTAATCATGAATCACCATTACGTGGAGAAACTTTTGTTACCCGAAAAATTACACGTGCTGCTGCCAGAATAGCTCTTGGTTTGCAAAAAAAGCTTTTTTTGGGAAATTTGTCATCCAAGCGGGACTGGGGACACGCCAAAGATTACGTTAAAGCCATGTATTTGATTTTACAGCAGGACAAACCTGATGATTACGTAATTGCCACCGGCAAGACCACAGAAGTAAGGGAGTTTGTTCGGATGGCTTTTGCACAAATGGGTTTAACCATAGCTTTTGAGGGAAAAGATTTGGACGAAAAAGGATACATTGTGCAAATTGATGAGCCGATTTTTGTTCAGAAAATTGGAGAAGAAATTTTACCTTTTGTTAAATCTATCAAGCAACCCGTGGTGGAAGTGGATCCGGCTTATTTTCGTCCAACTGAAGTGGATTTGTTGATGGGCGATGCAACAAAAGCCAGAACAAAATTGAACTGGCAACCTGAATATGATTTGGAAGCTTTAATTAAAGACATGATGCAGTCGGATATTAAACTGATGAAAAAGGAGCTTCATTTAAAAAATGGTGGTTTTAAAGTGCTAAATTATTTTGAATAAGCATTTTTTAAAAGTTAATAATTTAAAAATTACGATGGATAAAAATTCCAAAATTTATATAGCCGGACACAGAGGAATGGTTGGATCGGCCATCATGAGAAATCTACAAAATAAAGGGTTTTCAAACATTGTTGGGAGAACAAGGGAAGAACTTGATTTACTGAATGAACTTGCTGTGGCTCGATTTTTTGATAAAGAGCAACCTGAATATGTTGTGCTGGCTGCTGCTAAAGTGGGGGGAATTGTTGCCAACAACACCTTAAGAGCACAATTTATTTATGAAAATTTGATGATACAGAACCATGTTATTCATCAAAGTTATCTGCATGGAATAAAAAAACTTTTATTTCTTGGATCTTCGTGTATTTATCCTCGTTTGGCAAGACAGCCTATCAAAGAAGAATATTTACTTACGGGCGAGTTGGAACCCACCAACGAACCTTATGCCATTGCAAAAATAGCCGGTATAAAAATGTGTGAAGCTTATCATGCTCAGTATGGTTGTAATTTTATTTCGGTGATGCCCACCAATCTTTACGGACCAAATGACAATTATGATCTTGAAAAATCGCATGTATTACCCGCTTTGATCAGAAAAATGCTACTGGGAAAATACTTGATGGAAAACGATTTCGAAAATTTGAGAAAAGATTTTCAAAAACATCCAATTGAGGGAGTGAATGCCACTTACAGCGATGAAATTTTGTTGAAAGTTCTTGAAAAGTATGGTATTTCACGTCAAGGTCAGGAAGTTTCCATTACACTTTGGGGAACAGGCAGTCCACTTCGCGAATTTCTTCACGTTGATGATATGGCTGACGCTGCTGTTCATTTATTTTTCCATTATGATGCTCCTGATACAGTTCCTTCTCACGTTAATATTGGTTGTGGAGAAGATATTCGGATAAAGGATCTGGCTGAGATGATTAAAAAAATTGTGGGTTACGAAGGGAAAATTATTTGGGATACATCAAAACCGGATGGAACACCACGAAAATTGCTGGATGTTTCCAAACTGAGTGCTTTGGGATGGAAACCCCAAATTTGTCTTGAAGATGGTATCAGACAAGTGGTAAACAGTTATGTTTTCTCTTGATTTTTCATTTCTAAATTATATTAATTTATAACCTGATAATATGGAAATAGCTATTGTTGGAACCGGTTATGTTGGTTTGGTTACTGGAACTTGTTTTGCCGAAATGGGTATTGATGTTACTTGTGTTGATATCGATGAACAAAAAATAGAGAAATTAAAAAATGGCGTGATTCCAATTTATGAACCGGGGTTGGAAGATATGGTTTTACACAATGTAAAAGCCGGTCGTTTGCATTTTACAACAAGACTGACAGATGTGCTGGACAATGTTCAGGTAATTTTCAGTGCAGTGGGGACGCCTCCGGGAGAAGATGGAAGCGCCGATTTGAGGTATGTATTGGATGTGGCACGTACCATAGGGCAAAATATGAATCAATATGTTTTGCTGGTAACCAAAAGTACAGTTCCTGTAGGTACTGCAAAACTTGTGCGCCAAACCATTCAGAATGAATTGGATAAACGTGGAGTTTCCATTGAATTTGATGTGGCTTCAAATCCAGAATTTCTTAAGGAAGGAGATGCCATTAACGATTTCATGAGTCCCGACAGAGTAATTGTAGGTGTGGAAAGTGAGAAAGCGCGTGAAATTTTTACTCGTTTATATCGTCCTTTCCTGATCAACAATTTTCGGGTTATTTTTATGGATATTCCTTCTGCGGAAATGACAAAATATGCAGCCAATTCGATGCTGGCAACGCGGATCAGTTTTATGAACGATATCGCCAATCTTTGCGAAATTGTTGGAGCTGATGTGAATATGGTAAGAAAAGGTATTGGTACTGATCAGCGAATTGGCAGTAAATTCTTATATGCCGGATGTGGTTACGGTGGTTCCTGTTTCCCTAAAGATATTAAAGCGCTTATTCAGACAGCAAAGGAGAAAGGCTATGAAATGAAAGTCTTGAAAGCTGTGGAGGAAGTGAATGATACGCAGAAAGAAATTCTATATCGTAAGTTGGTCAAACATTTAGGAGAGAATTTAAAAGGGAAAACCATTGCCATTTGGGGATTGTCTTTTAAACCCAATACAGATGATGTTAGGGAAGCTCCTGCGTTATTGCTAATAGAAAAATTGACTAAAGCCGGATGCAATATTCGTGTTTTCGATCCGGTGGCTATCCCTGAAACAAAAAAAACGTTGAAAAGAAATTTGACGGAATTTGTCGATCAAATTCATTTTGCTTCCGATATTTACGATGCTGCTTTAGAATCGGAAGCTCTTTTGTTGGTTACCGAATGGAAAGAATTCAGAATGCCGAGTTGGGGCGTAATCAGAAAAGCCATGAAAAATCCTTTGATTCTTGATGGACGAAATATTTATGACAAAAAAGAACTTCAAGAATTGGGATTTACCTATGAGGGAATTGGGGTTTGATGAAAAATAAAAAAAATTGTTGATTCTTTGAGAGAATTTTGTATGGAAAAAATGGCAGAAACAGTTATCAAACCCAAAAGTAGTTTGTTGGAAATTGATTTTAAGGAATTGTGGAGAAACAAAGATTTGTTTTCCATGTTCGTCAAGCGCAATATTGTAACGCAATACAAGCAAACCATTTTGGGACCAACCTGGTTTTTTATTCAACCGGCTTTGACCACCATCATGTACATGGTAGTTTTTGGGGGCATAGCCGGCATCCCAACCGACGGCTTACCACAGCCCATGTTTTATTTGGCCGGTATTGTTTGCTGGCAATATTTTGCCGATTGTCTTACGAAAACTTCCAGCACATTTATCGACAACCAGAATATCTTCGGGAAAGTTTATTTTCCGCGACTGATTGTTCCACTTTCTACAGTTGCCTCCAATCTGGTGCGAATGTTTATTCAATTTTTGCTTTTTGTTGCCGTTTATGTTTTTTATTTGATTAAAGGCGTTCATGTAGAGCCAAATATTTATATATTACTCGTTCCGGTGCTGATTATCATGTTAGCTGGTTTATCGCTTGGTTTTGGTATAATTATTTCTTCGCTTACCACCAAGTATCGGGATTTGACAATTTTGTTCAATTTTATTGTTCAGTTGTGGATGTACGCTACGCCAATTATTTATCCCTTAAGTACCATGTCGCCCGATCGTCAATGGATTATGGCACTGAATCCGCTCACATCCATTATTGAAGCATTCAAGTACGGAACAATGGGCGTAGGAACTTTCAACTGGGCGCAATTGGCTTACAGTTTTGGTTTTATGGTTGTTCTTCTGGCGGTTGGAATTGTCATTTTCAACAAAGTGCAGCGAACATTCATGGATACAATTTAGCCGTTTATTAATGCCAAATCAAATACTTTAAAAAAATCGACATGACTTTACAGCAATTAGAATATATTCTGGCAGTATATAAAACAGGTCATTTTATGAAAGCTGCCGAATTGTGTCAGGTAACGCAGCCAACTTTGAGTGCTATGATTCAAAAATTGGAAGAAGAACTTGATTGCAAAATATTTGACCGTTCGCAGCATCCCATTCAGGCCACCGAAATGGGGGAAAAAATTATTCGTCAGGCTCAAATTATTCTTTATCAGGCCAATCAGTTGAAAGAAATGTTACTGAAAGAAAAAGAATCGGTTTCTGGAAATTTGAACTTGGCAATTATTCCAACGATTGCTTCTTATCTTTTACCGCGTTTTATCGCCTTATTCAGGAACGATTATCCGGATGTCTCGTTGAAAATCACCGAAATGCGTACCGAAACCATTATTCAAAAATTAAAAACAGCCGAAATTGATATGGCTATTCTGGCAACGCCGCTCAACATGCCTGATTTGCTCGAAATCCCTATTTATTACGAAAAATTCATTGCCTATATTTCTCCCGGTGAATCTATTTATGAGTTGAAAGAGTTGTCAGCCAATAATTTGCCATTGGAACATTTATGGGTGCTGGAAGAAGGTCATTGTTTCAGAAATCAGATTTTCAATTTCTGCGACCAAATGAAAGTTCATAATTACATGTACGAAGCCGGCAGTATTGAAACATTGGTAAAAATTGTTGATATTAACGGTGGTTATACCGTAATTCCCGAGTTGCATGTCGATTCACTTACACAAGAACAAAAAAAGAATCTTCGCAATATCGTTCAGCCTGAAGCCACGAGAGAAATTTCTATCGTGATTAGAGATGATTATGTTCGAGAAGGTTTGTTGAATGCTGTAGCTGACAGTCTGAAAAAAATAATTCCTCCTCACATGCTGGATAGCCGCTTAAAGAAATTTGCCATTAAAATTTAGTTTTCTTTCTGCTGTTTGAATCTTTGAATCAGATTATAGCTTTTGTAAATACCTAATTCCCCGGCTTTACTCAAATCCGAAAGTCCGTTTTTATCCTCTCCGATAAAAAGGTAGGTCAATCCCCGATTAAAATAGGCTTCTGCAAAGTCCGGATCAATATCGAGAGCTTTGCTGTAGTAACTTACAGCCGAACGAAAATCGCGAATTGCAGTCAAAACATTGGCTTTGTTGTAATAGGCAAACGTGAAATCGGGAACCAATTCTATGACCTTATCATAATCTCTCAAAATTAATTCCATATCGAATTTCAATTGGTTGTTTGAACCAATGTCGTTGCCTTGTTTTTTTGCATTAGCGCTCAAATTTCCATTGGAATTTGTTTCGATCATTTTGTAACGAATATTTGCTCGGGTAAAATAGGCGGGCATAAAATCGGGTTTGAGAGAAATGGCTTTGTTCAAGTCATCAATAGCACTTTTAAAATCTTGTACCAAAGCAAATTCAATGGCTCTGGCAAAATAAATATCGGCATCAGAAGAGTTTTGTTCGAGTTGCGCTGAGATCGAGTTAATGGCATCAAAATGTTGACTGATCATTTCAGCAGTCAGCGGTAATTCGTTATTGGTAATTTTTAAGGGAAGCGGCAGTTTTTTCAGGCTATTGTAACGTTCTATGGCCAAATGGAAAAGATTAATTCGGCGAATTTCGTCAACTTTACTGTAATAAGTCAGAACAAAATTCTTTTCGTTCACTACGTCAGCATATCTGTTTTGTACTGCTCCACGAATATTGTTGGTATATTTTGATTCGCCAGCAATATCATCTTTATCCTGAACAGCAAAACGATTGAAGAAATCGAGATTTTTTTCAGAAACATTTTTCTGGGTTTCTTTTGCAATTTTATTGCCGGCAGCCAATTCTTCCTTTTTTATGTTGTTTTTGTTTTGTTCTATGTTATAAGCCATTTGCCTGTATCTGAAGGCATTTTTTTCATCACCCAATTTCTGATAGGCTTCGGCTATTCCAGAGTAGGCAGGTATAAAATAAGGATATTGTTCGATAATTTTTGAAAAATCCTTTATCGATTGTGTGTAATTTCCCAATGAATTTTCCATTGTGGCCTTTTGCCATAGAGCATCGGTATTGGATGGATTAAGTTCCAACACTTTCGTAAAGTCAGCAAGTGCGTTATTTTTATCTCCCAGAGTAGCTCTGAGCAAACCTCTATTGAAATAAGCCAGCTCATTATTTTTGTCCAGTGAAATTGCTTTATCGTAATCGGCCAAGGCTTGCCTAAAATTTTTGTTTTCTGTATTTAATACGCCTCTGTTGATATAATCACCACTGTAGGTAGAATTTCTCTTAATGGCTTCATCATAATCTTTCAAAGCTCCTTTTTTGTCATTTTTCTGCATTTTCAACAAAGCGCGTGCACTCCAACCTAAGCTGTTATTCTCGTTCAATTGAATGTATTTTTCGAAACTTTGCTCGGCACCAACTGTGTCTTTTAATGCCAACAAAATTCTGCCCTTTTCATAATACATTTCCGTACTTTTTGGACTTAATTTTAAATATTCGTCTATGTCGTTCAAAGCACCTGCATAGTCTTTACATTGATCGCGTGCTATCAGCCGATAATTAAGCAGATATATATTTTCAGGACTGAATTCCAATGCTTTTGAAAAATCTTCAATGGCTTCGTTACAAAAATTCATTTTCAATCGGGCAAAGCCTCTGGCGTAGTAAGCTTGCGGAACAAACGGATTTTTTTCGATGGCTTGCGTACAGTCTTCATCAGCTCCCTGATAATCACCAAGTTGGATTTTTGCCATCGCTCGATAAATATAAGGTTCCGATAAATATGGTTTTATTTTTATAACCTGATTGAAATACTGGATTGAAAGCACATAATCTTCAAAATAGAAAGCATTTTTTCCTATGTCCATAATTCTGTCGGTGTTCCATTGAGCATGGGCGGCAGTCGAAAGAATTAATCCTGTGAAACACAGAAAAAATTTTTTTCTGAAAGTTACCAATATCTTCTTATTCTTTACTACTTTCATTGCTGCTTTCGTTACTGCTTTCGTTACTGCTCTCTTCACATCCGGCATTGGGATTGAACCATGATGGAATTTCAAAGTTTTCTCTGGAAGAATAGTTTAGAGTGGAGTCAGCCAAAACTTTTTTCATATACAATGCCCAAATTGGCAAAGCCATACTTGCACCTTGCCCTTCAGACATTCTGTCGAAATGAATGGATCGCTCTTCGCCCCCCACCCAAACGCCCGAAACGAGTGAAGGAGTAAATCCTATAAACCATCCGTCCGAGTTATTTTGTGTAGTTCCCGTTTTTCCTCCCATCGGCATAGTCAATCCAAAACGTGTTCTGATTCTCGAACCGGTTCCGCCATCTATAACGCCCTGTAGCATGTAAATCATTTTGTAAGCAGTAGTTTCACTGAAAATTTCATGCATTTTCGGGGAAAATCTTCCAATAACATTCCCGTTTACATCTTCAATGTGAGTTACATAAACCGGTTCCACTCTAATTCCTTTGTTCATGAATGAAGTGTAGGCATCAACCATTTCTTCTACGGATATCTCGCAAGGGCCTAAAAAAAGTGAAACAACCGGATCAATATGACCTCTAATGCCAAAAGATCGCATAAGTTTCACCAATGATTCGGGTGTGAAAAGACTCATTAAATACGCCGAAATCCAGTTGTTGGAGTTGGCAAGTCCCCAACGTAGTGTTACCTCTTCTCCGATTCTGGCTTTCGAGGAGTTTCGCGGCGTCCAAAGTTCACCGGTGGCTGTTCTGAAGGTAATGGGCTGATTGACAGTTTTGTCGCAAGGCCACATTCCTTCTTCCATTGCCAGTGTGTAAAGAAAAGGTTTGATTGTTGAACCCACTTGTCTGCGTCCTTTGTTAACCATATCGTACTGAAACCTTTTGAAATTCGGACCACCAACATAAGCTTTGACAAATCCACTATGTCCTTCCATCGACATGAAACCACAACGTAAGAAATGTTTGTGATAGCGAATAGAATCGAGAGGAGACATAATGGTGTCTATATCGCCGTTGTAAGAGAAAACTTTCATTTCTATCGGTTTCTTAAAAGCCGCCATGATTTCGGCATCGCTTTTGCCTTGTGCTTTCATTTTAAAATATCGTTCTGACTGTCGAATGGAGCGGTTTAAAATGTCTTCTATTTCTTTGGGCTTCAGACTACTGGAAAAAGGTGCATAACTTCTGTTTTTCTTTTCTTTGAAGAAAGCAGCCTGTAAAGTTTGAATGTGTTCATTCACCGCATCTTCTGCATATCGCTGCATGCGAGAATCAATGGTGGTATAAATTTTCAAGCCATCCGTATAAATATTGTATGGCGTTCCGTCCGATTTCAGATTTTTATTGCAGAATCCATACAGAGGATCGTTGTCCCAAGCCCAGCGATCATCCAGATATTGTTGGTCTTGCCAACTGGCATAATCGCTTCGATGAGGTTCTTTGGCCATTAAAATGGTTCTGAGGTATTCTCTGAAATAGGGAGCCAATCCTTCTTTGTGGTCAATTCTCTGAAAATGGAGAACTAACGGGAGATTTTTTAATGAATCATATTGTTGTTTCGTAAGATAATCGCATTTGTACATTTGATACAAAACCATATTGCGCCTTTCGCGTGTGCGTTCGTTGTAACGGACGGGATTAAAATACGCCGGATTCTTACACATTCCAATTAAAGTAGCAGCTTCTTCAATTTTCAGTTGAGAAGGACTGGTGCTGAAATAGATTTGAGCAGCCGATTTTATTCCCACAGCATTGTAAAGAAAATCAAACTGATTGAGATACATGGTTAAAATTTCCTCTTTGGTATAGTTTCGTTCCAGTTTGACCGATATTACCCATTCAATGGGTTTTTGAAGCATTCGTTCAAAGATATTGTCGGCTTGAGGTGAATAAAGTTGCTTGGCTAACTGTTGCGTGATAGTACTTCCGCCCCCGGCGCTTTTTTGCTGCAAAATACCGGTAAGTAAAACGGCTCGTGCAAGAGCTTTTCCGTCTATGCCCGAATGTTCGTAAAATCTTTTGTCTTCAGTAGCTATCAGGGCATTGATAACATTTTTGGAAATATCGTTGAAATGTACTTCTACACGATTTTCCTTGTTTTTGAAAAATCTACCCAACAATTGCATATCTGAAGAGTAAATTTCCGAAGCAAATTTATTTTGAGGATTTTGTAATTCTTCGAGTGGAGGCAAATATCCAATCCAGCCAAAACTAATGAAAGCAAAGAGCAAAACCAAACACAGAATGCCAAATCCAAATAATTTCCAGAAAACTTTTTTAAATTTAGTACGCTTGTCGTTGTTCTGATTCTCCATATTTTTTAAAATAACGAATAAGTTACAAAATTAGTAATAATTTTTGATAACTTAAACCATCATTAATTGGGCGATAATGGTGTCGGATATTAGTTTCCCTGCAGTAGTTAAACGTAAAAAACTGCCGTACCTATACACCTTTTCATTATCGATAAATGTTTTTATGTTTTCTAAACAAAAGTTTTTCAGTTCGATGCCAAAATTTTGTTCCAACTCATCAATGTTTATACCATTTTTGGTTCTCAATCCAAGTAAAACATATTCATTGTAACGATCTTGCAAACTAAGAATTTCCTGTTCGAAAAAGGAATTATTTTTCATAATTCTTTCTATATATTTATGGATGGAAGCAACATTCCATTGTCGTGAAAAGCCGTTGAAAGAATGAGCAGAAGGACCAATGCCCAAATATGGAGTTTGAGTCCAATAAGAAGAATTATGCCTTGAATAAAATTCCGGTAACGAAAAATTGGAAATTTCGTAAGCATCAAATCCATTTTGGTTACTTTTATTTAATAAAAGTTCATACATTTTTATCATCAATTCTTCGTCTGCCGGTTCAATTAGTTTTTTTTCTTTTTGTTTTAATAACAACGTTTTTTCTTCAAAGGTTAGAGCGTAAGCAGAAAGATGTTGGATTGGCAATGAAAAGGCTTTGTCTAAATCATTTTCCCATTCAATGAGACTTTGGAAAGGTAATCCATAAATTAAGTCTATGCTGATATTGTTAAACCCTGATCTTTGGGCTACTCTAACAGCTTCTACAGCTTGAAAAGCATTGTGTCTCCTATTCAGAATCTTAAGCTTATTGTCGTCAAATGATTGAATGCCAATGCTTAAACGGTTAATTCCGAGTTTTTTTAAGTCAGATAGGTATTTTTCTGTTAAATCATCCGGATTGGCTTCAAAAGTTATTTCTGCATTTTTTTCTACCGGAAAATTTTTATAAATGGTATTCAGTAATTTTTCAATTTGTTGAATCGTCAGTAGGCTGGGTGTCCCTCCTCCAAAATAAATCGTTTGAACCGGTTCATTTTTCAAGTAGTCTTTTCTGATCGAAAATTCTTTAATTATTGCATCTATAACTTCATTAAGAAGATTGATAGAAACAACTGAAAAAAAATTGCAATAGGAACATCGCTGGCTGCAAAAAGGAATATGAATGTAAATACCGGCCATTTTTAAAACGGGAAAGAAAATTATAAACGAAGTAAGAATTCTTTTATACAAAAATACATCAAAAAGTTGGTATTTTCGGCAAAAGGTTTTAACTTTGCAGTCGTTTTTAAAAAATCAGTACGGGGTGTAGCGCAGTCCGGTTAGCGCACCTGCTTTGGGAGCAGGGGGTCGTGGGTTCAAATCCCGCTACCCCGACACATAAGAGAGGAAAAATGAAAAAAAAATTTTTCCTCTCTTTATTTCTAAGGAATGGAATATTACACCTATATTTTGAGAAGTAAAACTACGGGGAAGTATTATTGCGGTCAAACGAATAATATGTACGATCGGATACTTCGTCATAACTCAGGACGGAATAAATATACTAAACATGGCGTACCTTGGGAATTGATTAGTTTCTATAAATTTTCTACTAGGGCTGAAGCGGTATCCTTGGAATCGAAAATAAAGAAAAGAGGCATTGAAAGATTTTTAAAGGATTTAGAAAGTTAGCGCATCCAGCCGAAGGCAGGAGGGTCGTGGGTTCAAATCCCGCTACCCCGACACATAAGAGAGGAAAAATGAAAAAAAAAATTTTCCTCTCTTTATTTCAAAGGAATGGAATATTACACCTATATTTTGAGAAGTAAAACTACAGGGAAGTATTATTGCGGTCAAACGAATAATATGTCCGATCGGATACTTCGTCATAATTCAGGACGGAATAAATATACTAAACACGGTGTACCTTGGGAATTGATTAGTTTCTATAAATTTTCTACTAGGGCTGAAGCAGTATCCTTGGAATCGAAAATAAAGAAAAGAGGCATTGAAAGATTTTTAAAGGATTTAGAAAGTTAGCGCATCCAGCCGAAGGCAGGAGGGTCGTGGGTTCAAATCCCGCTACCCCGACACATAAGAGAGGAAAAATGAAAAAAAAAATTTTCCTCTCTTTATTTCAAAGGAATGGAATATTACACCTATATTTTGAGAAGTAAAACTACAGGGAAGTATTATTGCGGTCAAACGAATAATATGTCCGATCGGATACTTCGTCATAATTCAGGACGGAATAAATATACTAAACACGGTGTACCTTGGGAATTCTATTGAATGATTGTCTGTCCTTCAAAAATGAACACCTTCTTTTATTAAAAATTTTTCCAACAATCATTCTTTTCTGCTTTTTTGTGATGCTCTCGTATCCTTTTTTACATGCACTTTTCTTCTTTCTTGTTCTGTGGAACAAGCCACCGATTACAAATCGGCAGTAACCGGAATGTACCTAAATTTTATTTTATATATCAATCGTTATTTCAAAATCAATCTTCGGCATAAAATGTTGTTTTTTCCAAAAATAAAGTTGTTTGTTTCCAGTTTCTCCTATAGAATCAGGAACATACGTAAATGATTTAATTTTTAAATTTTTGTCGATGGTTACATGATTTATTGCCTTTTTTCCTCTTTTCATTAATTTTTTATATTTTTGCAAGGTTTAGCAGCCGGATTCATATAAACTTTATCAATCGGCATAAAACAAGTTTTTTCTTCAAATACCCATCAAATGAAAAAAAACATTTTCTGTTTGCTGACTATAATTATATTGTCGCTAACGAGTTTTTCAATTGGACAAAACAATTCCTATCCTATCAAAAAAGTTAATGGAATTGAATACTATGTTTATACGGTACAATCCGGAGATGGCTTATTTGCCATAAGTCGAAAATTCGGTATAGCGCCCGAAGAAATTACCAAAGTGAATCCTGAAATACAAAAAGGGCTAAAATCAGGGCAAAAAATTTTGATTCCAGTACAGAAAAATGTTCAAGAAAATATTCAGGAAAATCAGGATGCAAGCCGGAAATTGAAAAATGAACTTTCAGCACTTGAACAAAAATATTTTGAAGAAAATCAAAAAAATCTTCATCAACAAACAGAAAGTTCTTTTCCTTCCACAACTTTATTCATTCAACATAAGGTTGAAAAAAATCAAACACTTTTCGGTATCAGTAAAAAATACAATGTCAGTGAAGAGGAAATTTTAAAATACAATCCACAGGCTGAAGAAGTTATACATGAAGGAGATGTTCTTTATATTCCATATAAAACAACACAAAATGGTGAAAAGCTAAAAGAAGATTCGATAAAAGTAAATATCCCAGATAAAAAAAACGAATTGACAGAGAGTCCGCTTTCATCAAAAGATAAAACTAAGTTTATCAAACATTTGGTAAAACCCAATGAAACACTCTATTCCATCAGTAGAATGTATAATGTTACGGTTGATGATATTTTGAAGTTAAATCCTGATGCTTTCCCCATACTGAAAACAGATACGGAGCTAATAATTCCAACATCGATTTTGCAAAATGATTCGGTTCAGTCTGCAAAACCGATAAACAATGAAATCGATTCAGCTTTGCAGAATAATGAAAATGCTGAAGTTCCTACGGTTCAAACTTCGGAATACGATATCAAAATAGCTTTTCTGTTGCCTTTTAATCTTGACTCACCTTCTCAGCAAAGTGCAAATGGCCGATTCAAAGATTTTTATGCCGGCAGTTTGCTGGCTATAAAAAAAGCCAAAGAAAATAATTATTCTATAGAAATTTTCACTTACGATACCGAAAAATCGGACGAAAAGCTGAAAGAAATTTTGGCCAAACCCGAAATGAAAAGCTTGGATTTGATTGTCGGTCCCGCTTACAGCAATCAGATTTCGTTGATGAGTGATTTTGCAAAAGAAAACAAAATAAACGTTCTTATCCCTTTTTCCTCAAAAGTATACGAAATAAGCGTCAATCCCTATTTATTTCAATTTAATCCGAACGACACCCAAATCGAAATGGATTTTCTGGTCAAAAGGATTATTCAGAAAACTTTTCGCAATACAAATATTGTATTTGTAAATATTCCGGGTGTAAGCGTTCTTGACGAAGGAAATTTATTTATGGACAGATTAAAAATAAGATTACAGAAAGAACACCAGAAATTTAGCGAATTAAATTTTGATGCAACGGAAAAAACAAACATTTCAAAAATCTTCAAAAAAAATCAAAAAAATCTTGTGTTTTTCAATACGGATAATTCATCGGTTATTACTCCATTTTTAAAAGAACTTTATGTTTATATCGACGAATACGATATGACGCTTTATCAGGAATATGGGTGGGAAAACCGGCAAATAGAAAGATTTGACAGAATTTATGTGGCTCCTTTTAAACCCGATCTTGATTCAATTGCATTGGAAGAATACCAAGAAACTTTTCGAAAATTTTATGATTGGGAAGTAGAAAGTGAAAGACCGCGTTACGATCTGCTTGGTTACGATCTGATGAACTGTTTTATTTCGGTTCTTAAAAATAACGGGAAAAATCTTATTCACAAATTGAATGAAATAAATTTTGATAATGGCCTGCAATCCGATTTTCATTTCAAAAAACAATCCCAGTTTTCCGGTTATATCAACGACAAACTTTATATGGGAGAACGAAAAGCAAAATAATGTCATGCGCAAAATATACATTTACATTGTTTTTTTTATTTTTCTGTTTTCGACTAATTTATTTGCACAACCCAGCTTTGAAAAGCCGGAAATTTATTTTGGAACAACTCAGGGAATATCTGCTTCCATGATTAATTTTTCGCCATCTGTCAATCAGGAGATGTTGCTGGGTTACAACGGAGGTTTGATATTCCGACATATCACGGAAAAAAATGTGGGTTTACAAGTAGAATTGAATTATTTTCAACGAGGTTGGAAAGAAACCGATGCTATTTACAGTCGTCGACTTAATTACATTGAACTTCCATTTATGACGCATATCTATTTTGGCAATAAAACACGTTTTTTTTTCAACATTGGCCCTAAAATCAGCTATTTACTTTCGGAAAATGTATTAAGAAACGAAACTGTTTCCTCAGAAAAAGTTGAACAGGTCAAATCGGTTGAAAATCCTTTCGATTACGGCATTTGTGGAGGATTGGGATTTATGTTCAAAATCAGTAAAAATGTCTTTCAACTTGATGCTCGAGCCAATTATAGCCTAAGCGATATTTTTTCAAACAATAAAACAGATTATTTTGATACTTCCAACAACATTAATGTTTCTCTAAACCTTGGCTGGTTGTGGCAAGTAAAATAATCTACAATAAACAATTGCAAAATTGAAGTGAACATTTATAAAAATTTTTGTAACTTTGTTTGGTAAAACGAAAGGTTTTGCACTCATAATCATTAGCATCAATATTATTAAGTTCACAGCAATCTGTCTCAACAGTTTAATGTGAAGTAAAATAATTTTTTTGTCAGTTAATTAATCAACTTTTTATTCGAAAAACAATTAAAAATTTAACAAATTTATTTCTGTAAATCATTATGTGTGCGTACACATAATGATTTCAATTAACATAAAAAAAGATTAAACATGAAAACCAATTATGAAATTCGGTATGCGTCTCATCCTCAAGATGCAAAAAGTTATGACACTACTCGACTAAGAAAAGAATTTCTGGTTGAAAGAATTTTCACGATAAATGAAGTCAATATGGTTTATTCGCTGTTCGATCGAATGTTGGTGGGTGGCGCCATGCCTGTGGGAGAAATACTCTCATTGGAATCAATCGATCCGCTAAAATCCGATTTTTTTCTCAGCCGAAGAGAAATTGGCATTTTCAATGTTGGGGGAAAAGGTTGCATCACCGTTGACGGAACCAATTATGAATTGGATTATAAGGAAGCTTTATACATAGGTAGAGGGAACAGAAAAGTAACTTTTGAAAGCATTAATGCTTCCGATCCTGCAAAGTTTTACTTTAATTCTGCTACGGCTCATAAAGCTTGTCCCGACAAAAAAATCACCAAAGAAAATGCTGTGATTTTGGAAATGGGTAATTTGGAAGGATCCAATCATCGATTTATCAACAGGATGATTGTTTCTCAGGTACTGGAAACCTGCCAACTGCAAATGGGAATGACCGAACTGGAACCCGGCAGTGTGTGGAATACCATGCCTGCTCATACGCATAGCCGACGGATGGAAGCCTATTTCTATTTTGAGTTACCTGATGATCAAGCAGTTTGCCATTTTATGGGCGAACCTGAAGAAACCCGGCATATTTGGATGAAAAACGATCAGGCGGTTATTTCTCCGCAATGGTCGATACATTCGGCTGCAGCTACAAGCAATTATACTTTTATTTGGGGAATGGCCGGTGAAAATCTGGATTACGATGATCAGGATTTCTATAAAAAAACCGATTTAAAATAAACATAGAAAAATTTTTGTTATTTACTTGAAAATCTACAATTATCTATCAATCAATAAAATTAAATGAACATGAACCAATTTGATTTAAAAGGTAAAATTGCTCTGATAACGGGTGCATCCTATGGCATTGGATATGCCATTGCAAAAGCTTTTCATGCTGCAGGAGCAGTAATAGTTTTCAACGATATCAATCAGGAAAAAGTAGATATGGGACTGGCCAGCTACAAAGCCGATGGCATTGATGCTCATGGATATGTTTTTGATGTAACTGACGAAGAAGCAGTTACAGAAGCCATTGCTAAAATCACCAAAGAAGTGGGAACCATTGATATTCTGGTGAACAATGCCGGTATTATTAAACGCATTCCCGCGTTGGAAATGAGCGCCAAAGACTTTAAACAAGTAGTAGATATTGATTTGAACGGACCTTTTATTGTTTCAAAAGCTGTTGCTCCCGGTATGATAGCCAAAGGCGGAGGAAAAATAATCAATATTTGTTCCATGATGAGCGAATTGGGACGTGAAACCGTGTCAGCTTATGCTGCGGCCAAAGGTGGTCTGAAAATGCTTACAAAGAATTTAGCCTGCGAATGGGGAGCTTTCAATATTCAGGTAAACGGAATCGGACCGGGCTATATCACAACGCCTCAAACAGCTCCTTTGCGCGAAGAAGGCCATCCTTTCAATACATTCATTGTTACGCGTACGCCTGCGGGACGTTGGGGAACACCAGAAGATTTGCAGGGACCTGCCGTCTTTTTGGCTTCCAGCGCTTCCGATTTTGTGAATGGCCACATTCTGTATGTGGATGGTGGAATTTTGGCTTATTTGGGAAAACAACCTTCTTGATAAAATAAACATTCTTTAATGAGTCAATTATTTTTTCTGTAAAAGATAATTGACTCTAATTTTTTACAAACATGAAGAATATATTTTTATATCTGGTTATTATAATCTTAGCCGGTTGCTCGTCTACTAAAAAATCGATTGAAATTTCAAATACGGGTTCTTTTGACCGAAACGACGAAATAATTGAAATAAAAGACAAAGAATTTTTGCAATTGTTTGAAGAAAGCGAGGAATGGATTTTAAAAAACAATCATAATGAGGAAGTTGCATATCAATTGATAAAAAATGAGAATGGAGACATTGAAGCATTTATTTTTCAGGTTTCAGTCCCAACAAACAAAAAAGTTGCCTATTATTTGAAAAAAGGAAATCCTTCGCCTGTAATTCCAAAAACTTTTGCTCGCTTTGTTCCAGAAAGAAAAGATGACTTTGCATGGGAAAACGACTTGGCAGCCTATCGAATGTATGGGCCGGCTTTGGCAGCAGAAAATCCAAGCAACGGCGTGGATTTGTGGCTGAAACGAACTAAAGAACTAATTGTGGATACATTCTATTTTAAAGAACTTCAGAAAGGTCAATCGTACCACGTTGATCATGGAAAAGGGCTGGATTGTTACAAAGTTGGTCATACACTGGGAGCTGGTGGTATTGCTCCTTTTTGGAACGATTCACTTTGGGTAGGAAATTTTTTCAACCGTTATGAAATTCATTATGTTGGTCCACTTCAATCGAAATTTTCTTTATTTTACGATTCAATAAAAGTTGGAGACAAGTTTTACCAAGAAAAGTTAACCATTACTGTCAGTGCTGGCGCATTGTTGAACAAAGCAGAAGTTACCTTCACTGGCGAACAACAACTTTTGCCATTAGCAGCCGGAATATTTCTGCACGAAAATACGGGAAAACTTTCCATTAACAAGGAAAAAGGAATAGCAGCCTATTGTGAAGATGCCGTTTCGGACGCAAAGGTTCCTTCAGGCAGAAATTACGTTGGCGTTTTTGTGCCTGCTCCCGTAAAGGAAGCGATGGTAAAAAATAATCATGCGTTGCTTGTTTCCGAGTATCAACCGGGAAATACTTTTATTTACTATTTTGGCGGAGGATGGAACAAGTGGGGATTTCCAACTGATGATGATTGGATTAGCGCTTTAAATCGGTTTGCTGAAAGCTATCGTTCTCCTTTAGCAGTTTTGATTAAGTAAAAAGCAGAACAAAAAATTCAAAATCAACCATTACTCTCCTATCACAAAATATTAGTACTTTTGCAGACAAAAAAACAGCGCTTAACTGCGCTGTTTTTTTAATCAACAATAAAAATTATCATGAATTTTCCCCTGATTCTTCACATTGAAACTTCTACTCAGGTTTGTTCCGTTGCTTTGAGCAATGGAACAGAATGTATTTTTTCAAAATTTACCAATGAAGAAGGCATGAACCATGCAAAATTATTGAATGGATTTATAGCTGAAGCAATGAATGTTCTGAATAATGATTTTCATTCATTGAATGCCGTTGCCGTGAGTTCAGGTCCGGGCTCATACACAGGTTTACGCATCGGTGTTTCTACAGCCAAAGGCTTGTGTTATGGTTTGAATATCCCGTTAATTTCAGTCGGGACATTGGATATTATGGCTGTTGCAGCCTTAAATTCAATTAATGAAAAAGATGCACTGTTATGTCCCATGCTGGATGCCCGCCGTATGGAAGTTTATGCCGCGATTTACAATACCGATTTGGAAGTAGTTCGACCTGTTGCTGCAGACATTGTCGACAATAGTACTTATAAAGAAATACTTGATCAAAATTCCGTGTATTTTTTCGGAAATGGCATGAATAAATGCAAACCCTTGTTGCAACAACATGCCCATGCGTATTTTATCGATGAAGTTTTTCCTTTGGCCGAAAATATGGTTCCATTGGCATTAAAAGCTTATCAACAAAAACAATTTGTCGATACCGCCTACTTTGAACCGTTTTATTTGAAAGAATTTCAGACAACCACAACCAGAAAAAAAATGTTTTGAATTTCAATATAAATTTCTTCCTTACAGTATAAATTCCTGTTTTTCGTCAGGAATTTCGACGCTTCTGAACCCAACTTGTTGAAGCCTTTCTCGATAAAAAATTTGTGATTCGTAATCGCCATGAACCAAAAAAGTTTTTTTAATTAATTCCGGCGATTGACATTTCAAAAAATCAATCATTTCCTTGTAATCGCCATGCCCTGAAAAGGCTTCTATTTTACATATTTTAGCATTAACCGGATGAATTTCTCCAAATATTGATATTTCCCTTAACCCCGGTTGCTGAATTCGTGCACCCAAAGAAGTTGGTGTACAATACCCAACAATTAAAATTGTATTTCTCGGATTTTCTATATTGTTGGCTACGTGATGTTTAATGCGTCCTGCTTCCATCATACCCGAAGCCGAGATAATTATGCAGGGTTTGTCGTAAGTATTCAAAGCCTTCGATTCTTCCACGTTTTTAATATAATGCAACGAATTAAAACCAAAAGGATCATTGTCAAATTTAAGAATTTCCTTGACATTTTTATTCAAAGAGTCGCTGTGCATTCTATAGATTTCCGTAGCATTCACCGAAAGGGGACTGTCAACAAATACCTCAATGCGAGGAAGCAGATGTTGATTATAAAAATTATTCAACAGAAATACCAATTCCTGAGTTCTGCCAATAGAAAAAGCCGGAATAATAAGCTTACCTTTTTTTTCTATACAGGTTTCTTTTACAATTTCCAAAAATTCTTTTTCACTTTGTTCAACTTGAGGATGAAGTCGGTTCCCATAAGTGGATTCGACAATTAAATAATCGCACTGAGGAAAAGGATCGGGCGAACGCAAAATATAATTGGAAGGACGTCCGATGTCGCCAGTATAGGCAATATGAACTTTCTTTCCATTTTCGTTTATCTCAAGATTTACTACCGAACTGCCAAGTAAATGTCCGTTATTGGTGAATTTTACATTAATTTTATCATCGATATAAAACCTTCGATTGTAAGCAACGCTAATAAACAAATCCATACAATTTTCAGCATCTTCCTGATTATAAATTGGTTCAATGGGAGGTAACCCTTGTCGGGCTCGCTTTTTGTTGAACCATTTCACATCAAGTTCCTGAATATGTGCACTATCGGCCAACATAATGGAACATAGATCACGGGTTGCGTTGGTGCAAATAATAGAACCTCTAAATCCTCTTTTGTACAAATAAGGAATCAAGCCAGAATGATCGATATGGGCATGGGAAAGAATAATATGATCTACTGTTTCAGGATCAAAGCCCAAATCTCTGTTTTTGGCATCGGTTTCCAATCCTTTTCCCTGAAACATTCCACAATCGAGTAAAATACGTTTTCCATCTTTTGTGGTTATTAAGTGTTTGCTGCCGGTAACTTCGCGTGCAGCACCAATAAACTTGATTTTCATAAGATTAATGATTAAATTCTTTCATGATTTTTTTACCGTGTCAATTTTTCAAAATCATTTGTCGATACAATCTACTATAAGTTTTTCAAAAGTAAAATAATAATGTTATTAGCAGAAATATCCATCCGACATTTTACAAACAATTAAACTTATTGAGCAAATAATCTAAAAAAAATAAATTTTTATTGGGGTATTGTTAATATGGAAAAATAAAAAACCTAAAATTGTCATCTCTACTTTGCAAAATCAGATAAATATTTCTATTTTTGCAAACAAAATTAAGACGTGATGGAGTCATTTTTCAGAACGCATCAATATTTGGTTGAACATGTACAATCTCCTGTGAGGAGAAGTTTGCTGGATGAAATAGACTGGTCTGACCGATTGATAGGGATAAAAGGAAGTCGCGGCGTGGGAAAAACCACTTTTTTGCTGCAATATGCAAAGGATTTTTTCAAGCCGAATGAACCAAGTTGTTTGTATATCAATTTCAACAATTTATACTTTACTGCTCATACTTTGGTAGAATTTGCAGAGCGTTTTGTGAAACAGGGAGGACGTACGTTGTTGATAGATCAAACTTTCAAGTACGAAAACTGGTCAAAGGAACTGCGTGAATGTTATGAGCGGTTTCCTGAACTCAAAATTATTTTTAGCGGTTCGTCAGTCATGCGTTTGAAGGAAGATAATGAAAATTTACAAGACGTTGTAAAAGTATATAATTTAAGAGGTTTTTCCTTTCGGGAATTTTTGAATTTGCAGGCTGGGACAAACTTTCAGGCAATTGATTTGGAAGATATTTTAAAAAATCACGTACCGATAGCAAATGAAATTTGCAGTAAAATCGATCCTTTGCTTTATTTTCAGGATTACCTACATCACGGTTATTATCCGTTTTTTTTGGAACAGCGAAATTTTTCGGAAAATCTGCTGAAAACCATGAATATGATGATTGAAGTTGATATTCTTCTAATCAAGCAAATAGAATTAAAATATCTTTCAAAAATCAGGAAATTGCTTTATTTACTTATGATCAGCGCTCCTGCAACTCCGAACATAAGCCAGTTGAGTTGCGAAATTCAAACTTCGAGGGCGACCATTATGAATTACATAAAGTATCTCAAAGATGCCCGACTTTTGAACTTGCTGTATAACGACAGTGAACAATTTCCCAAAAAACCTCATTTGATATATGTTCACAATACGAATTTGATGCATGCCGTTATGCCGGGAAATATCGACAGATTATCAGAAATAAAAACATTTTTGTATAATTCCCTGCATGCGAAATATAAAGTTAATGCCGGAAAATATCATTCCGATTTTACCGTCAATGAACAATATACGTTTAAATGTGGTTTAAATTCAAATGTCTCGAAACAACATTCAAAATTAATTTTTGCAACCGATCAACTCAAAATTGGGAAAAAGAATGAAATTCCAATTTGGCTCTTCGGTTTTTTATACTAAACCAAATAATAAAATATAGTAAAAACCCAAATAAATCACAACACAATGGCAAAACAGAAAAAATTCATAACTTGTGATGGAAATCAGGCAGCAGCCCATATCGCTTATATGTTTAGCGAAGTGGCAGCCATTTATCCCATCACACCTTCTTCAACTATGGCAGAATATGTTGATGAATGGGCAGCAAACGGAAGAAAAAATATTTTCAATGAAAAACTTCAAGTTCAGGAAATGCAATCGGAGGCCGGCGCTGCCGGAGCCATGCATGGAGCTTTGCAAGCAGGAGCTTTGGCTACTACTTTCACAGCATCTCAAGGCTTGTTGCTGATGATTCCAAATATGTATAAAATTTCCGGCGAACTCTTGCCGGGCGTTTTTCATGTTTCGGCACGTTCTATTGCTGCACAAGCTTTATCGATATTTGGTGATCATCAGGATGTTATGGCCGTTCGACAAACCGGCTGTGCCATGTTTGCTACCGGTTCGGTTCAGGAAATCATGGATATGGCTGCTGTGGCCCATTTATCGGCTATCAAATCACGTGTTCCGTTTGTTCACTTTTTTGACGGATTCCGTACTTCACACGAAATTCAAAAAATTGAGCAACTGGATCAAGAAGATTTAATTCCATTGATTGATCAAGAAGCATTGAAAGCTTTTCGCAATCGCGCACTCAATCCTGAAAAACCTGTTATAAGAGGTACGGCTCAGAATCCCGATATTTATTTTCAGGCTCGTGAAGCTGCCAATCCTTTTTATGATGCTGTTCCGGAAATTGTAGAAGATTACCTGAACAAATTGGGAGAAATTACAGGAAGAAAACATGGTTTGTTTGATTATTACGGAGCTCCGGACGCTGATAGAGTAGTCATTGCTATGGGATCGGCAACTGAAGCCATAAAAGAAGGAGTTGACTATTTAAATGCTAAAGGTGAGAAAGTCGGTCTGATTTCTGTGCATCTTTACCGTCCTTTTTCTGCAAAACACTTTTTGTCGGTACTACCCGAAACAGCAAAACGCATTTGTGTGTTGGATCGTACCAAAGAACCTGGAGCTTTGGGAGAACCACTTTACCTTGATGTAAAAGATGTCCTTTATGCTAAATCCAATCAACCAATTGTTGTTGGAGGTAGATATGGACTTTCTTCCAAAGATTTTACACCAGCTCAGGTTTTAGCAGTTTATGAAAATTTGGCTCTTCCCGAACCAAAAAACCATTTCACGGTCGGTATTGTTGACGATGTTACCTATACGTCTCTTCCACTGAGAGAAGAAATTTCAATGGGTGGAAAAGGGATATTTGAAGCAAAATTCTATGGTATCGGTTCGGATGGAACAGTAGGCGCAAACAAAAATTCCATTAAAATAATTGGTGACAATACCGATAAATATTGTCAAGCTTATTTCTCTTACGATTCAAAAAAATCCGGAGGATTTACCTGTTCGCATCTTCGTTTTGGCGACAAACCCATTCGTTCTACTTATCTGGTAACAACTCCCGATTTTGTAGCTTGCCATGTTCAGGCTTATCTCAGACTCTACGATGTTACCAAAGGTCTGAAGAAAAATGGAACCTTCCTGCTAAATACAATCTGGGACGAAGAAGAAGTGAAGAAAAACCTTCCCGTGAAAGTAAAGAAATATCTGGCAGCCAACAATATTAATTTTTATATTATCAATGCTACCAAAATAGCACAGGAAATTGGCTTGGGAAATAGAACCAACACCATTCTTCAATCTGCATTTTTCAAAATTTCAAATGTTATTCCTTACGAATTGGCAGTTGAAAAAATGAAATACGCCATCAACAAGACTTACGGCAAAAAAGGTGAAAACATAGTAAACATGAACTATGCCGCTGTTGATCGCGGAGGAGAATATGTAAAAGTTGAAGTTCCAAGCAGCTGGGCAAATCTGAAAGAAGAAAAGGGAATGGAAGAAAACTTTCCTCCTTTCATTCGTGAAGTGGTAATGCCAATCAATGCTCAGGCTGGTGATGATCTCCCTGTTTCTGTTTTCAAGGGACGCGAAGATGGAACTTGGGATTCCGGAACTGCAAAATATGAAAAACGTGGCGTAGCCGCATTCGTTCCCGTTTGGAATTCGGCAAATTGTATTCAGTGCAACGAATGTGCATTTGTTTGCCCTCACGCAGCTATTCGTCCTTTTGTTTTAGACGAAACCGAACAAGCAAAAGCGCCTTTCACAGATACAATAAAAGCCAATGGAAAACAGTTTGTCGGTATGACTTACCGCATTCAGGTTGATGTTCTCGATTGCATGGGATGTAAAAACTGTGCTGATATTTGTCCTGGAACAAAAGGCAATAAAGCACTTACAATGGTACCAATCGAAACGCAATATGATAATCAGAAAAACTGGGATTTCTGTATATCTGAAGTGAAATCCAAACAGCATTTGGTGGACGTAAAAATGAATGTAAAAAATTCGCAGTTGGCTACACCTTTGTTTGAATTTTCAGGTGCTTGTGCCGGTTGTGGAGAAACACCCTATGTTAAATTAATAACTCAGCTTTTTGGTGATAGAGAGTTGGTGGCCAATGCCACAGGATGTAGTTCCATTTATTCTGCTTCTGCACCTTCAACACCTTATACAACCGACGAAAATGGACACGGTCCTGCTTGGGCAAATTCGCTGTTTGAAGATAATGCCGAATTCGGTTACGGAATGGAACTTGCCACCGAAGTAATGCGCGACAGACTCGAAAGAAACATGAAAGAAGCAATAGAAGGCGATTGCTGTTCTGATGAATTGAAAGCTCTCTTTGCCGAATGGATCGAAAACAAGGAAGATGCTGAAAAAACGAAAGAATTGGCTGCCAAAATCACACCTCTTCTAAGTAATTGTGATTGTGAACATTGCCGGAAAATTTCTGAACTTTCACATTATCTTGTAAAAAAATCGCAGTGGATTATTGGAGGAGATGGCTGGGCTTACGACATTGGCTATGGAGGATTGGATCATGTAATAGCTTCCGGCAAAAATGTCAATATTTTAGTCTTGGATACTGAAGTTTATTCCAATACAGGTGGACAATCGTCAAAATCTACTCCAATTGGTGCGGTTGCAAAATTTGCATCTGCCGGAAAGAGAATTCGTAAAAAAGATTTGGGTATGATGGCTATGACTTATGGTTATGTTTATGTAGCACAAATTGCTATGGGAGCCAGCAAGGCACAAACACTCAAAGCTATTCGGGAAGCAGAAGCTTATAACGGACCTTCGGTAATTATCGCCTATTCTCCATGTATCAGTCATGGTATCCACAATGGTATGGAAAAAGCTCAGGAAGAACAGGAACGAGCCGTAGAATGCGGTTACTGGCAGTTGTATCGTTACAACCCTGACTTGGAAGCAGAAGGGAAAAATCCTTTTGTGCTCGATTCAAAAGAACCTCAATGGGAAAAATTCCAAGATTTTCTGAAAGGCGAAATTCGTTATACTTCTTTAATGAAACAATTCCCTGCCGAAGCTCAGGAATTGTTCATTGCTGCCGAAAACAATGCAAAATGGCGATACAAAATGTATAAGCAAATGGCCGAGAGACAATTTTGATGAATTTTATCAATTAATAAACAAAGAGCTGTTCGTATTTTAATGGACAGCTCTTTTTATTTTTCTGATAATGAGCATATTATTTGAATTTTGAAAATTAAGAGAAAAGTAGTAAATTTGCAAACCTTTTTACAAACAGATCAGTTATCTTCTAAATTAAAAAAATCAATCATTTACCTTTGAATAAAATAATCTATGGCTACTACTGCAGACATTAAAAACGGCATGTGCATCGAACTTGATGGACAGTATTATATCATTACTGAATTTCTTCACGTCAAACCGGGAAAAGGAGCTGCTTTTGTCCGTACAAAATTAAAAAATGTTGTAACCGGCAGAACAATCGATAAAACTTTCAATGCTGGCGTCAAGATTGATGAGGTGCGTATTGAACGTCGTCCTTATCAGTATCTTTATCAGGATGATTTGGGATATAACTTTATGAACAACGAAACATACGAACAGGTTTCCGTAAACAAAGAAATAATTAATGGAGTAGATTTTCTCAAAGAAGGAATGATCTGTGACGTGGTAACTCATGCACAAAGTGAAACAATTCTTTATGTGGATCTGCCAACACACGTTACTTTGCAAGTTACCTATACCGAACCCGGATTGAAAGGCGATACTGCCACCAATGCCACTAAACCTGCTACCGTTGAAACAGGAGCCACAATTCGTGTTCCCCTTTTTATTAACGAAGGAGAATTCATTAAGGTCGACACCCGGGATGGTTCGTATGTAGAAAGAGTAAAAACTGCTTAACAGAAAACTCAAAAATCGTTTTTCAAAATATTTCCACTTAAAAGTCTGCCGAACAAATTCGTTTGGCAGATTTTTTTATATCTTTGTGAATCAGCAATGATACTTTTTATTAAATGACCATGAATAAAATACTTGCCGGATTTATATTTGCAGGAAAAGGAATCCGAACCGCTTTCATTTCGGAAAGAAATTTGAAAATCCAAACATGCTTCGTTGTGTTGGTCATTCTTTCTGGGTGGGTACTGCATATCAGTATTATAGAATGGTTGATTTGTTTTTTATGCTTTGGGTTGGTTATCGGTGCAGAACTGATGAATACTTCCGTTGAAAAACTGGTAGATTTGGCTTCGCCTCAATTTCATCCGCTGGCAGAAAAAGTCAAAGACATTGCTGCAGGGGCTGTATTGTTTAATTCTGTCATTGCGGCAATTATCGGTTTGATAATTTTTCTCCCAAAAATTTGGGAATTTATTGTTCTTCTGATTTAATTTTGATTCAAGTCTAATTTTTTTCAGTGTGTTCATTCGAAACCAAAGCCTTATGAAAAACAACTTGATAATTGACTTTATCAACCTTATGTACCCGAATCTTTGCCTCATTTGTGGAGAAAATCTGATGAAAAACGAAGATTATCTTTGCATGAATTGCCTGCACCAAATTCCCAAAACAAATTATCATCTTTTGCCCGAAAATCCTATTGAAAAACGCTTCTGGGGAAAAGCTGATGTGTTCAGGGCTACTTCTTTTTTCTTTTTTCAAAAAGGTTCTCTTTTTCAAAAGCTTATTCACGAACTCAAATACAACGGAAACAAAGAAATTGGCGAATCCTTGGGAAAATATGCCGGCGCAGATTTGATAAGTTCAGCCGATTTTTGCACGATAGATATGATCGTGCCTGTACCATTGCATCCAAAAAAATTTGCCAAAAGAGGTTACAATCAAAGTGAGTGGATTGGCAAAGGTTTATCGAGCGTACTGCAAAAACCACAAATCACCAACAATTTAGTTCGCATCAAAGAAAATACAACCCAGACGAAAAAATTGGTTTACGAAAGATTTGAAAATACGGAAGGAATTTTTGATTTGAAAGACAACTTGATGTTCTGCAACAAACACATACTGTTGGTTGATGATGTATTAACTACCGGTTCTACGCTGGAAGCCTGTGTGCATGCACTCGAAAAAACCGAAAACAAAAATATTAAAATCAGTATTTTTACTTTGGCAGTTGCTTAAATTTAATCACAATCATGAAAAACAGAATTGAAATCGTTAAGAGCGATATTACAAAACTTCACGCAGATGCCATAGTAAATGCTGCCAATCGAACTTTGTTGGGCGGAGGAGGTGTAGACGGTGCTATTCATCAAGCTGCAGGACCTGAACTGTTGGAAGAATGTAAAAAACTGGGCGGATGCTATACAGGTGAGGCAAAAATTACCAACGGATATCATCTCCCTTCAAAATATGTTATTCATACTGTTGGACCTGTATGGCGAGGCGGAGATAAAGGTGAACCGGAATTATTGGCTAAGTGCTATAAAAACAGCATGCTTTTAGCAAAAAAATATCAAATTCACACTTTGGCCTTTCCATCCATAAGCACCGGTATTTACGGCTATCCCATAGAAAAAGCAAGTGTCATTGCGTTGCAGGAAATCGTAAAATTCTTAAAAAACGAAGAAATACCCGAGAAAGTTATTATTGTTTGTTATAGTGACCATGATTATCAAATCTACTTGCAAAACTACAATCGAATATTAACTTCCGAAAAAAATTGATTTTCTCTTCACTTCCTCTCCATTTCCTTTCTATTTCTGACAATAAAGATTGCCGAATACTGAAAATTCTACTAAATAATTTGTATCCAATTGTTTGTATTTCTGTTTTTTGGATATATTGTTCCAAACTCGGAAAACTCGGAAAAATGTTATAATTTTGTAAATTGAAATTTAAAAAGCGAAAGAATGGGACTTATCAATTTATTCAACAAAAACAAGGATAAAAACGAAAATTTGGAACAAGGATTACAAAAGACCAGAGAAAGCGTTTTTTCCAAAATATCACGGGCAGTAATCGGGAAATCGAAAGTAGATGACGAGGTTCTCGATAAGTTGGAAGAAGTTCTTATCAGTTCCGACGTTGGCGTTGAGACCACTTTGCGAATCATTGAAAGAATAGAAAAACGTGTGGCTCGTGATAAATATGTGAATACCAATGAACTAAACAATATATTGAAAGAAGAAATTGCCGCACTTCTTTCTGAAAACAATACGGAAGTCTTCTCCGATTTTACCGGCGAATTGCCTGCCAAACCTTATGTGATCATGGTTGTGGGCGTAAATGGAGTGGGAAAAACTACTACTATTGGAAAACTTGCTTACCAGTTTAAACAGGCTGGGAAAAAAGTTTATTTGGGAGCTGCCGATACTTTTCGTGCTGCTGCTATTGAACAATTAGTGGTTTGGGGGCAACGTGCGGGTGTTCCGGTCATCAAACAGCAAATGGGATCCGATCCGGCTTCTGTGGCTTTTGATACTCTTTCCTCGGCCAAAGCCAATGATGCCGATGTGGTCATTATCGACACAGCAGGCCGTTTGCACAATAAAGTGAATTTGATGAACGAGCTCTCGAAAATCAAAAACGTAATGAAAAAAATTGTTCCCGATGCTCCTCATGAAGTATTACTGGTTCTCGACGCTTCTACCGGTCAAAATGCTTTCGAGCAGGCCAAGCAATTTACCAAAGCTACCGATGTCAATGCTTTGGCTATAACAAAACTTGATGGAACAGCCAAAGGTGGTGTAGTAATTGGTATTTCCGATCAATTTAAAATCCCTGTGAAATACATAGGTTTGGGTGAAGGAGTTGACAACCTGCAACTGTTTGATAGAAATGCTTTTGTCGATTCGTTGTTCGAATGATTTTTTTAATTTAAGCCTTTGAATTAATGTTTTTTACCGATTCAATTTCAGCATGAAAAAAACTGTTGATGTCATCACACTGGGTTGTTCTAAAAATCTTGTCGATTCTGAGTTGTTAATGCGCCAATTTGAAGCGTTGGGTTATCAGGTTCGTCATGATGATGAAAATCCAAAGGGTGAAATTGTTATTATTAATACTTGTGGGTTTATCGGCGATGCCAAAGAGGAAAGTATTCGTACCATCCTTCAGTTTGCCGAAAGAAGACAAAAAAATAAAATTGATAAATTATTTGTAATGGGCTGTTTGTCTCAACGTTACCAACATGAATTGCAAAAAGAAATACCGGAAGTAGATAAATTTTATGGAAAATTCAATTTTAACGAAATTTTGACTGATTTAGGACAGGAATTTCGGGCTGATTTACGTTGGGAACGTTCGTTGACAACACCTTCACATTATGCGTATATTAAAATTTCGGAAGGCTGCAACCGAACTTGTTCATATTGTGCCATTCCTTTGATTACCGGCCGACATCGCTCACGTCCCATGGAAGAAATCATTGGTGAAGTTCAGAGCCTTGTCAACAAAGGAGTGAAAGAATTTCAGCTTATCGCTCAAGATTTAAGTTATTATGGCTCCGACCGATATAAGTCGTTGAAATTGCCCGAACTGGTTGAACGTTTGTCCGATATTCAGGGAGTTGAATGGATCAGATTACACTACGCTTATCCTGCCCAATTTCCTTATAATTTGCTGAAAGTAATGCGGGAACGCGAAAATGTTTGCAAATATCTGGATATTGCTCTTCAACATATCAGCGACAAAATGCTGAAATTAATGCGAAGAAATTTTACCAAACAGGAGACTTTTGACTTGATTGAAACAATCAGAAATGAAGTTCCCGGTATTCATATTCGTACAACCATGCTGCTGGGACATCCCGGAGAAACGGATGAAGATGTGGAAGAACTGAAAGAATTTATCGAAAAAATCCGATTCGAAAGATTGGGAGCATTCGCTTTTTCCAATGAAGAAGGTACGTATGCCTTTGAAAATTATCAGGATAATGTACATGAAGAAGTAAAATTAAGAAGAGTTGACGAAATTATGGCTATTCAGCAAAAAATTTCAGCTGAAATCAATCAAACAAAAATCGGCCGTAAACTGAAAGTCATCATCGACCGGCAGGAAGGTGGAAATTTCATTGGACGGACGGAATTCGATTCGCCCGAAGTTGATCCGGAAGTAATAATATCGGCCAATACGCCGGGTATCGAAATTGGTAATTTCTATCAGGCTGAAATTATCGATGCAGATGAATATGATTTATATGCCAAATAATTATCTGAAAAAAAATACAAAATGAATTATAAGGATTTTATTCAAAAAATTTCCGCTCAAACTCATCTTACGAAAGAAGAGACAGAAAAATTGATTGAAACAGCAACAAACGTCTTTTCAGAGCAATTAACAGGAAACAAAATCATTGGCATTCAAGGTTTTGGAAATTTTGAGCTTCGAAAAAAAGAAGAACGCATTATTGTTCATCCCGTTACAAAAAAAAGATTGCTTATGCCTCCAAAACTCACAGTTCACTTCAAATCAAGCAATGTAATGAAAGAAAAACTCAACAACCAGCTGAAAAATGAATGACGAAAAAATAAGTTTGCAGGAATTTATCGATTTGTTTGCACAAAAAGCAAATTTGAAAAATAAAGTAGCAGAAGACTTCATAAAAGCTGCCGTTTCACTGATTGAAGAAGCTTTGCTCAAAGGAGAATCTGTAAAAATTAAAAATTTTGGCGTATTCAAACCACAGTGGATAGAACCCCGTAAAAGTGTTGATGTCAATACCGGGAATGAAATTATTTTGCCGGGAAGCTATAAAATCAGTTTCACTCCTGATGAAACCTTACAAAGCATTGTAAATGAGCCATTTTCTTATTTAGAAGCAGTAGAACTTGACAATGAAAACGCTAATAAAAAAAATGAAGAAGAGGCACTTGAACCCTTAAAAATTTTCAGCGAACAGGCGGATGAAATTAAAAGCATTATTGCAGAAATTCAGTCTATGTCTTCGCATCAGGAAAAAGAAGAAAATAAAGAAAATGAAAAAAAGCAGGAAAAATTAATTCCAACTGAAAAGGAACACAAAACAGCAGAAAAAATATTTGAACCTGAAAAAAGTAAAACAGAAGTTATTGAGAATGAAAAGTTTGAAGATTTAGAAGAGATTAAAGTCGAAAAACTTGTTTCTGAAGAAATACAGCAAGAAAAAAACAATGAAGTTTTTGATAAAGAAAACGTTAAACAGAAAGATAACTCTTTTTTGGAAGAGTTGGACGAAGATATTAAATCAGAACCAATTGGTATTCCTTTTCACGCTTATGTACCTTCCGAAGAATACGAATTTCATGAGAATACCGAAAAAAAACGGTTTTCGTGGATTTGGATTCCTGTAGTTTTGATACTTTTGCTTGGTGGAGCCGGTGCGTTGTATTATTTTTATCCGCCAGTGAAAGAATTTGTGAATTTAAAAATGGTAAAAAAAACGCCTGCTTTGGTTGAAACCACTCTCCCCTCTCCTGCCGTTTTGCCTGATACGATTGAGCAACAAAAGAAACCGGAAGAAGTGGACAGTTTGCAGATTTTATTCGACACGCCACGAGCGTATTCCGAATTTATTGCTAAAGAGCGCATTCGCAGTGGAAGCAGACTGGCTCGAATGGCCATGCGTTATTATGGAGCTCCTGAATTTTGGGTGTATATTTATGAAGCCAACAGAGATAAAATTCCATCGCCCAATGATGTTCCTGTAGGAACGCTTATAAAAATTCCCAAACTTGATGCCCGATTAATAGATGTTTCCAATCCACGTTGTATGGAAAAAGCCAAAGAATTGAGCGATTTGTATCTTTCGATTTCCAAATGAAAGAATTGAAAACTTTTCCTGTTTTATTCAATCAATGCTTTTTCGGCCTGATGAACTTTTTCAAAATTAAATTGAGCTAAAATTGCTTCTTGATAAGCTTTTATACGGTCGTTGCACAAATTGCCAATGCTGCCTTCGAGCGTATGATGAAGATTTTTTTGTGGATGGAAAGTGTTATGTTGAATTTCTGCAGCGACTTTTTTGTAAGCATCACGAAAAGGCATACCGTCAGTTGACAGTTGGTTCACTTCTTCCACACTGAAAAGATAATCGTAACGTGGATCATCAAGGATATGAACATTAACTTCAATTTTTTCCAGCATCAGTTTCGTCATTTCAATACAATCTGCCAATTCATCGAAAGAAGGGATAAAAACTTCCTTAATAATTTGTAAATCGCGAAAATAGCCTGATGGTAAATTATTGGTTATCAATAAAATTTGTTGAGGAAGAGATTGAATTTTATTGCATTTTGCACGAATCAATTCAAACACATCGGGATTTTTTTTATGAGGCATAATGCTGGAACCTGTCGTAAATTCATCGGGCAATTTGATGAATCCAAAATTTTGCGAATTATAAAGACAGGCATCGAAAGCCAGTTTGGAAAGAGTTGCAGCCACACCGGCCAAAGCTGTTGAAACGGTTCTTTCCATTTTTCCACGACCCATTTGTGCATATACAACGTTAAAATTCATGCTGTCGAATCCCAACAATTCAGTTGTCATTTGTCGATTGAGAGGGAAAGATGAACCATATCCTGCAGCTGAGCCAAGTGGATTGCGATTGGTAATTTTCCATGCAGCCAATAACATTTGCAGGTCATCGGCCAAACTTTCAGCATAAGCACCAAACCACAAACCAAACGATGAAGGCATGGCAATTTGTAAATGGGTATATCCCGGCATTAAAACATCCTTGTATCGCTCGCTTTGTGTTTGACAAACTTCAAAAAGTGCAGAAACGGCACGTACCGTTTTTTCAATTTCAGCTCTTGTAAATAACTTCAAGTCCAACAAAATCTGATCATTGCGTGAACGGCCACTGTGAATTTTCTTTCCAGTATCTCCCAAAGCATCCGTGAGCAAAAATTCAATTTCAGAATGTACATCCTCCACTCCTTCTTCAATTCTAAATTCACCATTTTCTACGGAACGATAAATCTTCTTCAATTCCGAAATCAACAATTCGGTTTCTTCAATAGTAAGTAAACCAACTTCATTCAGCATTCGGGCATGAGCTATCGAACCCAAAACATCATACTTAGCCAGGTACAGATCAAGTTCCTTATCTTTCCCTATCGTAAACGACTCAATTTTTTTATTCAAAGGTAAATCCTTTTCCCAAAGCTTAGCCATGGTGATAATGCTATATGTTTGTAATTGCGAATTTTGATGAAAATTGTTACGAATTAGCGTTATTGAAGGCGTTGGCAATCACTTCGGCAGCAAGATTTACACCTTCTTTAAGTTTTTTGTCGACCATCATTTTTAGCATGGCAGGAATTTCGGCCTTGAATGTCAACTTCATACGTGTGTCATTTTCATCTTTTTCCATCAGTTGTATCCACGCATTGGCTTGAACAGGAAGTTCCTGCAATTCAAATTTTATGGTTTTAAATGGATCTTTCTCAACCATGCGAAACCCTATTCTACCCAATCCTTCTATCGAAAAAGAGAAACCATCTTCCGTAAATTTTATATCTTTTATTTGGTCCTCATTTAATTTACTATTTATCAGCTTGTTGAGATTTTGTAAATCAACAAATTTATTAAAGATATTTTCAGCATTAGAATTTATCTTTTTAATTTCACTTTCGTAAGTAACCATAAATTTTTCTTTCAATTAAGATTCTAATCCCCATGCAGAAGGATCTTTGTGCCATTCCTGTAACGTTTTCATATCTTCCTGAGTAATATAATTTGTAGCCAGAGCTTGCTCAAGAATGGCTTTATAATTACACAAAGCCAAGTGCTTAACTTTTGCTTGTTTAAATTTTTCTTCTGCCACGGGAAATCCGTAAGTAAAAATTGAAATCATTCCCAATACCTGCGAGCCATTGTTACGAATGGCTTCAACGGCTTTCAAACTGCTTCCGCCTGTCGAAACCAAATCTTCCACAATCACTACTTTTTGATGAGGGCGCAAATCACCCTCAATCAGGTTTTCCAAACCATGATCTTTCGGTGTAGGACGAATATAAATAAATGGAAGATTCAGAGCATCGGCAACCAGCACGCCCTGAGCAATCGCACCTGTAGCAACACCGGCTATAACTTCTACATCAGGAAACATTTCCATAATTAATCGGGTTAATTCGATTTTGATATAATTTCTGATGGAAGGATAAGAAAGTGTTTTCCTGTTATCGCAATAAATGGGTGATTTCCAGCCTGAAGCCCAAATAAACGGATTGTTGGGCTGTAGTTTTATTGCCTTAATCTTTAAAAGTTTTTCGGCAATGTTTTTTTCCAAAGTTTTCATTTTGGGATAGTTATAAATTTGATAAACAAAAACTGTTTAATTTCTCTGCAAAGTTAAGCAAAGAATTTAAGAAGTTAAAACAGAATTTCTCCAATCGTTGAGGAAATTAATTAATAGGAGGCAAAAAAGCATCTTCAATATGTTCAATATTGAAGGTTTGACCTGAAGGAATCACAGAAATGATATCGAAGCGGGTTTCCCCCTGCCAATTGTTTTGTAAAATATACTCTTGAGTTGCCTGCACTATATTTCTAATTTTTTTTGGTGTTACGGCATCTTTTGGATGTTCAAATGTCTCAGTAGAACGGGTTTTTACTTCAACAACAATCAATAAACCGTCTTTTTCGGCAACTATGTCCAGTTCAAATTTTTGAGTGCGCCAGTTGGTATGTCTAATTTTGTACCCTTTTTCTCTCAAAAAAGCTTGTGCTCGTTCTTCTCCTTCATTGCCAATATCATTGTGTGCAGACATTTCGAATAATTTTGTATAAGTTTTGAATTTTAAACAAAAAAAGCTGCTCCAAAATAAAAGAGCAGCTTTAAAATTATAAATTATCGTATTTATTTCTGACTTTGTTGCTGAGCTTCCTGTATCATTTTTTCGCTGGCATACATGTAAACTTCTACGCGTCGATTTGCTGCTCTACCTGCTGCAGTAGAATTATCGGCAACCGGTTCTGAGAAATTTTTACCAATAACATCTTTAATTTGGGAAGCAGGAACACCTTTCAATTTCAAGAAGTTCGCTACTGCTTGTGCTCTATCCTGAGATAATTTTTGATTATATTCCAGAGAACCAGTATTGTCTGTATGTCCAATAATGGCAATATCCATAGTGGGATTCTGGATCATAATCTGTGCAAATTTAGTTAAAGCATCTTTGGAAGCATCATTTAAAGTGCTTTTGTTGGTTTCAAACAAAATTCCTGATTCAAAAGTTACCCTAACAGCAGGCAATCCATTGATATCGGTTGTAGTTTCAACTTTTGCTCCTTCAATAGCAGCAGCTTCCTGAGCAGCTTTATCCATTTTTTTACCAATAATTGCACCCGTTGTAGCTCCAACAGCGGTTCCAATTGCAGCGCCAATTCCTGCGCTTTTCGCATCTTTTCCTATCAAGGCACCTATTCCGGCACCAACGGCAGCACCAGCTCCACTTCCTATCAAAGCTCCACTGGCAGTTTTACTCATCGATTTACATCCCGAGAAAATAATAGCTGCACTCAGCACATAAATCATAAAAACATTTCTTCTTTTCATGTTTGTAAAATTTTAAACGATGATTATTGAATGTTATAAATCTGCGATAGTGACACCGGTGGGGATCGAACCCACGACCCACAGATTAAGAGTCTGTTGCTCTACCAGCTGAGCTACGGAGTCATTGCATACTTGATAAAAAGCCAGAAAAAGCTTGACTTTTTTCTTATTTCTATTGCAAAGATAGAAAGAATTTTGATTTTTTTTATTTTCAATTTTAAAAAAATTTTCTTAGACAAATTTTTCTTAATTAACTACCAAATATTCAAATACTTATAGCATCTAAACGATTTGTTACTTTTTTTAAATTTTACTGTCGAAAAAATCACGGTAAAGATATTTATTTCTTTTTATATCTTTGTGTAACCTTCATTAGATAAAAAATTGCTATAAAAATGAATGAATTAGAATCTCTTTTCCAAGAATTTACAAGTGAAAAACTTCTTCTGAAAGAAGAATTGTCGGCTTCCGGATCGCACAGACGATATTTTCGACTCGAGAGTAAACATTCATCCATTATCGGAGTTGAAGGAACTTCTGTTGAAGAGAACAAAGCTTTTATTGAAATGGATAAATTGTTCCACAATAAAGGATTGCCTGTTCCCGAATTCTATATTCAAAGTAAGGATGGACTGTATTATTTGCAGGAAGATTTGGGAAATACGCTGCTTTTCGATTTTATAGCAGAAGGAAGAAAAACAGGTGTTTTTTGTGAATTGGAAAAGGAAATGCTTCGCAAAACGATTCGCAAACTTCCCGAAATTCAGGTAAAAGGAGCTGAAGACTTGGACTTCTCCATTTGCTATCCTCAACCCGAATTTAACGAACGCTCTATTTTATGGGATTTGAATTATTTTAAATATTGTTTTCTGAAAGCAACAGGTATCGACTTTCAGGAAAATTTGCTGGAAGACGATTTTCACCGTTTCTCCAAAATTTTATTGAGCCAACAATCCAACACTTTCATGTATCGCGATTTCCAAAGCCGAAACGTAATGATAAAAAACGATAAACCCTATTTTATCGACTTTCAGGGAGGGAAAAAAGGACCTTTATATTACGATGTAGCCTCGTTTTTATGGCAGGCCAAAGCCAAATACAGTGATGAATTACGCGAAGAATTGCTTGAAAACTATCTTTCGGCATTGGCAGAACTTATGCCGATTAATGAAAAGGAATTCAGAGAGCAATTAAAACATTTTGTTCTATTTCGAATTGTACAAGTGTTGGGAGCTTATGGTTTTCGTGGCTATTTTGAGAAAAAACCGCATTTTTTGGAAAGCATTCCTTTTGCCATAGATAATTTAAGAACCATCCTTCAAGAAGAAATTTCAGGTTATCCTTATCTATTGAAAGTGCTCAGACAAATGACGGAGTTAAAACAATTTCGTGAAGTTTCGGTAAGGAAACCGCTGGTGGTGAAAATTTACAGTTTTTCCTACAAAAAAGGCATTCCACATGATGATTCAGGTAATGGAGGAGGCTTTGTTTTTGATTGTAGAGCGGTAAACAATCCGGGCAAATACGAACGTTATGCTCATGTTACAGGTCTCGACGAATCGGTGAAACAATTTTTGGAAGAAGATGGAGAAATTCTTTCTTTGCTCAATAATGCCTATAAACTTGTGGATGCTTCGGTAAAACGTTACATGGATCGAGGATTCACCAATTTAATGGTTTGTTTTGGATGTACAGGCGGACAGCATCGATCGGTTTATTCGGCTCAAAAAATGGCGGAACATATCAACGAAAAATTTGGTGTAGAAGTACAACTTATCCACAGAGAACAAAATAAGGAACAATTTTTCCCTGTCAGAAAATTGAATTAATCCAAACCGCTTTTTTATTTCCATAAAGAACCACAATTTCTTATGAAAGCATTGATACTGGCTGCCGGTCTGGGTACACGACTTAAACCTATTACCAATCATATTCCAAAAGCATTGGTAACGATAGATGGAAAAACATTACTCGAACATCAAATTCTGAAATTGAAATCGGCCGGTTTTAATGAAATAATTGTGAATGTTCATCATTTTGCCGATCAAATTATCGAATTTCTTCAAACAAAAAATAATTTTAATATTCGAATAGAGATTTCTGACGAAAGAGATTGCCTTTTGGATACAGGAGGAGCTATACGCAAAGCTGCGTGGTTTTTTGATGACGGAAAACCTTTTTTGGTACACAACGTCGATATTCTTTCCAACGTTGATTTAAAAAACTTGATAGATTTTCACCAAAATATCGATAATTTGGCAACGTTGGTGGTAAATCATCGTAAAACCTCACGCTGGTTGCTCTTTGACAAACAGATGCAACTGAAAGGATGGTACAATGAAACGACCGGACAAACCAAACCGCAGGGAATAAACTTACAACTTTATCAGAGATATGCCTTTTCCGGAATTCAAATTTTGTCACCAAAAGTTTTTGAACTCATGGAAAAATGGAATAAAGTTTTTTCCATTATCGACTTTTATCTGAGTTGTGTGGAAAAAGAAATCATTTCGGGTTATACCAACGATGAAATAAAAGTTTTGGATGTCGGAAAAATACAAAGTTTAGAGGACGCCGACATTTTTTTGAAAAACTGCGTGCAATAAACATTGATTGGAAATTTCAGATTTTCATAAGTGACAAATCCATCAAGGTAAGCGCTGTCATGGCTTCCACAATGGGAATAGCGCGTGGCAAAACACATGGATCATGGCGTCCGCGAGCTTCCAGCTCCACTTCCTGAGCATGAATATCTACCGTGTTCTGTTTTTTGGAAATAGTAGCTACCGGCTTGAAAAGGACACGAAAATAGATATCCTGTCCATTGCTTATGCCGCCTTGAATGCCTCCAGAATTATTGGTTCGCGTAGTGATTTTGTCACCATCTTTTACAAATTCGTCATTCATTTGCGAACCGCGGAGAGCTACACCTTCAAAACCTTTTCCGTAATCGAATCCGTGAGTTGCGTTTATGCTCAACATAGCCTGTGCCAACCGCGATTGGAGTTTATCGAAAATCGGTTCTCCCCAGCCAATCGGAACACCTTTAACTACGCAGGTAATAATACCTCCTATCGAATCACCTTCATCCTTTAATTGTTGAATGTAAGCTATCATTTTTTCGGCTGTTTCAGGTTCGGGACAACGAATAGAATTACTTTCAATCAGCGAAAAATCAATTTGTTCATAAGTTTTATTCATGGCAATATGTCCCACCTGCGAAGTAAAAGCATTGATTTGAATACCCATTTTCCGCAAGCCCAACTTGGCTATTGCTCCGGCTGCAACTCGAGCTGCCGTTTCGCGTGCTGAACTTCTGCCTCCTCCGCGATAGTCGCGTATGCCGTATTTTTGCTGATAAGTAAAGTCGGCATGTGAAGGTCGATAAACATCTTTCAGATGATTATAATCGGCACTCCTCTGATTTTCATTCCAAATCACAAAAGCTATAGGCGCTCCCGTAGATTTTCCTTCAAAAATTCCTGAAAGAAATTCAACTTTGTCCTCTTCTTTTCGCGGCGTTGAAATATTGGATTGTCCCGGACGACGACGATTCAATTCGTTCTGGATGAATGTTTCATCTATTTCTATTCCCGGAGGACATCCATCAATAACGCCTCCAATGGCTTTGCCATGTGATTCGCCAAAAGATGTAAATGTGAAAAACTTGCCAATGGTATTCGACATAACTTTTTTTGGGAAAAATATTATTCAAAAAGAAAATGCAATGGAAAAGTTTAAAGACTTTCCCATTGCTTGAAATTTAAAATTTGAATTACTTATTGCAGGTGCAATTGGGATCTTCACAACCATCGCTATCGCAACTACAGCCTTCGTCAGAAGAACAATTTCCGCCACAACTGCACGAATTATTCATCAAAGCAGCCAATTCGGCTTCTGAAGCTTCGCGCACTTCCAACACCTGACCTTTGAAATGAAGATTCTGACCGGCTAACGGATGATTTAAATCTACCGTAACAATCTGATCGGTTACGGTAACAATTTGAGCATTAAATCGATTACCATCGGTATCCATTAAAGGAACTACATTTCCTTCAAAAACCACATTTTCATCAATTTTTCCATCAACTTCGAAGATTTTTTTGTCTAAATCGATGACAGCTTCTTCATCATAAGGGCCATAAGCATCTTCATCATTTATGGTGAACTCAAAAGAATCGCCTGATTGCAATCCGTATAAATTCTCTTCAAATTTTGGGAGCATCATGCCCGCTCCATAAATAAAACTTAGTGGACGTTCTTCGGTGGCACGTTCCATTAATTCCAATTCGCCTTGATTTTCTCCGTCAACATATAAATCGTATTTAGCTGACACTGACTTGTTTGCTTCAATTCTCATTTTTTACTCTTTTAAAATTATATTTAATTAATTGTTTGTTTTTGATTTTTTGCTATTGATTTTTTAATTCTCTTAGTAATAAACTGATTTTTAATCAAAATGTTCATTTATTATTCAAATTTCTTATAGAAAAATTATTTCTTTTCTTGCTAATACCATGTAATGGGTGTGGAACCGTAACCACTACGTTTTTCATATTTCAAATCGCGCAACATGCTGGAATTTACTCCAATTCTGAAATAATATGACTGAAAAGGTCCGAAAGGAACAAAACTGGCCGACATATTCCAACAATGTAGATCGCGAGAAACATTGATACTGGTATAAGTAAATTGTTTTGCAACAAAATCATAAGAAGTGCTCGAACTGATTCTCCATTTTGGTGTCAGCGAAATGTCTCCGGAAAAACTTAAGTTATGTGTAAATCCCATTTTGTATTCCATTTTTTCTTTGTCGAAAACATTGGTATTGGCATAACGTACAGAATAGCTGATATTAATATTCCACGGAATGGTAACTTTCTGATAACCATCAATATCGGCCTGAGTTTCCTGATTGGCATTATCTGATTGTCCCAATTGATTCATTTCTGTAGAAGGAATATTTTCTCCTTCATCCGAATTTTCTGGATTTTCATTTGTAGATGTATCTTTTTTGTCATCAGCCTTTTTATTATCTCCACGCGAAAAAAGTTTTTTGAACGTATCGTTATTCAAAGTCAGACTGTAAGAAGCATTCGTTCCAAGAAATTTGGGAAATTTATGATAATTCCAACGTAATTTATTGATCCTGACAGGATTTCCATACTGATTTAAACCATACATGTATGGGTCGAACGCTCCACTAAGATTTAACGAGTATTTATCGCTGAATTTTATTCGCAGATTGGTACTAAAATTAGACCACTGCATGGAATCAGCAGCCAGATTGTATCCTCCACTTACTGAAAAATTATCAATCAGACTGATTTTTTTAAAAGGTTCTTTCCCGGTTGTATCGTTGTCGTTTCTCAATTTCATTTCTATGTTGTTGGCAAATGAAAAATTGATATTCCCCGACTTGCCCGAACCCGGATAACCATACAAACTTCCCTGATAATGAGAATAAACAACTTCTTCTTCTATCATATTGGCGGGATTAGAAGGATCTTTTGTGGTTTTTTGGTAAGAATCGTAATAACCCCAACGTGGATCACCAAAGTCCGGAGTATATCCAAAGCCGATTGTCGGAGTAAAAACATGACGAATACGGTCAATTTTATCACCAAAAATGGAACGAATGGGAATAAAGAATCCATACAGCTTGGTAGAAGCCGAAACACCCATATTAAAATCATAAACCCTGTTAAAACCACTTACAGTATCGGTTATTTCCTTTTGGTTATCGGTATCCCAATGCTTATCGACAGATTGTAAATACCAGCGTTCCGTGTAGTTAAAAGAAGGAGATATATTGATATACTTGAACAAATTGAAAGTAGCACTCACCGGAATACTATGCCTCATTCCGTTCCGCCAGTCTTTGGACAAAGAAGAAGACAACAGAAGAGATTCTTTTGTGTCAATACTGTTGGCAAAAGTCCCTGAATAGGACATATAAATTTTTTCGTACCATCTCTCATTCCCAACGGCATTTTTTCGTTTAAAAGGAGTAAATCGGCTGAAAGCAATATTCAAAGTTGGCAAAGTCAAACTGATTGTTGAATCTTTTGTGCGTTGATTTATCAACATGCTTCCCGAGAGACTAAGATTAGGAAGAGAAGGAAATCTTTTTGTAAAAGACACACTGGATCCTTTGGTATTTTCAGAATTCAGATTTGGATTAAAATAGCTGTTAATATTGCTGCGATTATAACCACTTGTCGAGAAATTGACGCTGGAAGTAAAAGTAAAATACGGATTGGCTTTCTGATCTTGCGAATGAGACCATTGAATACTCATATTGGTTGCTTTGCTGTAATCGGGTAAATCTTTTTCGCCATTAACATCTACACGATAACTAAAACTGAAATTTCCACTAAACTTATACTTTTTTATATATCTCGAATTGGCAGTAAGTGCCCACGTACCTTTCGTATAAATATCTCCCAGTAATTCCAAATCGGCATAATCGCTTAAGGCAAAATAATAACCGCCATTTGTCAATCCAAAGCCTCGATTCAGTTCATCAGCATAATTGGGCATTAATATACCCGAAGAATATTTGTCGGTAAAAGGGAAAAAACCAAAAGGAACGGCAATTGGTAAAGGAACGTCTGCCAATACAAGATAAGCCGGACCAGTAACAATATAGTCTCCAGGTTTTATTTTTCCTTTGGTCAAATAAAGATAAAAATCGGGATGGTCGTGCTTATCGCAAGTTGTATATTTTCCATCGGCAATCAGTAAAATATTGTCGTCCAATTTTTTTGTTTTGTCACTAATTACATAACCTTCACCCTGTTGGGTTACTGCATTTCGGATATATCCTTTCTTGCTTTGCAAATTGTAGGTCAGTTCTTTCGAATTATAGGTTGCTTCTCCTTCACTGAAAACCGGTTCACCAATTTTATTTCCCAATGAATCGGTTTCTCCTCTGGCATAAACCAGACTGCTATCCATCTTAACACGAATAAAATCGGCTTGAAGAGTAATGTTTTTGTACTTCACATCACCTTTCCCGTGCAGAAAACCTGTACCATTTCCGTAAAAAACAATAGAATCGGCAGCCGAATAACTAATTTCGGCATCAATTTTGTTGGGATTTTCTTTGGGCACAGATACTTTTAATGTATCGATAGATGATGAAATAGAATCTGCATGCAATGTTTGGATCGAATCGGTAGGCGATTGAACAAAACACTTTGCTTGTATACAAAATGAAATATTCAACCCTGTAATTAAGAGGAATAATTTGCATTTCAGATTGTTGTGAAATTTAAAATTATGGAGCATCCGTCGGATTAAACATTTTCAATTAAGTTGCAAATTTAAGGAAAAAAATAGCTATCTGCAGTATGTACCCGCTTTTTTATGATTAATTTCAAATTTATCCACTGGAATTTGAAATAAAAAAGATTAATTTTGCAGAGAATAAAAGGATTGTGAAAAACAGGAAAGAATTGAACCGAAAAAAGTTCATCAGTAATAAAAAACAATTCGATGCAGAAAAAGAAAAAAAAGTTCTCGGCATGAAAATTCCATTTCAAAAGTATTTATTGCTGCCTTACGGGTTTTTGATATTATTTTTATCATTTTTTGTTTCTCTTAGTTCAGCCCAGTACAAAAAATTTGTAGTTGTAATCGATGCGGGACACGGAGGACATGATCCTGGTGCTATGGGAAAAATTTCAAGGGAAAAAGATATCAATCTCGGCGTTGCCATAGAATTGTCCAAACTCATGGAAGACAATAAGGAATTGAAAGTGGTACTAACCCGAAAAACGGACAAATATCTTACCCTGCAGGAACGTGCCGACATTGCCAACGATAATCATGCAGATCTTTTCATCTGCATCCACACCAATTCTTCAAAAAGTGCTATGGCTTACGGAGCCGAAACCTATACGCTGGGTTTGGCAAAAACAAATGCCAACCTTGAAGTAGCCATGCGTGAAAATTCCGTTATTTTGCTCGAAGAAAATTATCAAACTAAATATCAGGGCTTTGACCCGGCTTCGGTCGATTCTTATATTATGTTTGAGTTTATGCAGGACAAGTATCT
>Ga0208826_1000297_pt1 | contig 55205 bp, 40 predicted proteins | sample AD_UKC115_MetaG_FD_184451 | JGI IMG/M metagenome (GOLD analysis project Ga0208826, IMG submission 184451) | Active sludge microbial communities of municipal wastewater-treating anaerobic digesters from Hong Kong - AD_UKC115_MetaG (SPAdes)... | ecosystem: Engineered > Bioreactor > Anaerobic >... | reverse complement strand
AAGAATGGATAGGCTTGAACGCCTCCCAAGTAGTCACCACTGCGATAGGGTTGCTGCAGGATGGTTTCCCCCTCCGCGGTGCGCATCACCAAATTGACCGGCCCGGGTATCGTCTCGTAGATCCAATCGGTGGCTGCCACGCGCGTATGGGGTTGGGTATAAATGCGCGTGAAAGCAAAAGCCCACAATGCCGTACCAAGAACGACTATAATCCCCGCTGCTGCCCCAGTGATATGCAACGCTTTGGATGAAATCCTCAGCCGCCAGAGCTTGAGCTCTCCCTTTGCCCGCCAGAGTTGGAAGATGCCCCAGGCAGCAATAATCGCTAGCAGTGGATAAATAAGCAGCAAATAGCGCATGGCTTTGACCCAAGCTGTCGTTTGCCAGAGCAGATAAAAAACCGTCCAGCCCCACAGCGGTAAAAGCTTGAATTGCCTGCCTTTGATACCAGCCCAGCCCATCCCAATCAGGCTCGCCAATGCAGTAACGCCCATAGGAATGCCCAAACCCCACACAACTAGGTTGTAATATGGGAATGCAAGCGAACGGCGCGTCCATTGCAACGCCGGCGGGAAGTCCACATTACCTGTACTTTGCTGCTGCAATGTGCGCAGCCCGGCTAACCACTCCTGATTGAAGCGCACACCGAGTAAACCTGGACCCTGGAAGGCATAGGGCTGCCCTAAGCGGAAGGTGAACACGCTCACCACTGCCGCCAGTAGCACCATGCGCCAGCTGAAGCTGCGATAAGCCTCCCGTTGTTCGTGTTCCAGGCTAAAGTAGCGCACCAGCTCTACGGCTGGCAGCAGCAAGGCTAAGGTTGCAGCGTTGATCTTCGAAGCCGTAGCCATCCCTAAGCCAACGCCAAAGGCAATATAGGGCAGCCAATCGTTAACCTTTAGCTTTCGGCGCTCCCCAGCCTCATCCCGCAGCGATGGTTTTGGGCGCGTGAGGATCACAACGGCAAAGTAGACCGTCAGCATCCCGAAAGTGTTGGTGAAGGTATCTACCGTCATGAAATGGGATTGCTGAATGGGCAGCACGGCAAAAGCATACAGCGCCGCTGCAAGCAAACCGATCTTTTCATCAAAAAGCCGCAGAGCAATAAGAAAAACTAGCAAAATGGTGAGGATATCGGCAATGGCTGAAAGCTGCCGCCCTACTAAGGTGATGGGGTCGTAACCGATCTGCCCAATCCACTCCCCCACGTAGCGAATGATAAACAATGGCAAGGTGCCATAAACAAAAAATTGATAACCAACGTTACCTGGGTTGAGGGTGGAAGTGCTTGTATCAAAATAAGTCTTGATGTCAGGCACAGGCCTCATACTATTGAGCACCATCGAAAGAAAGCGTTCATCGGGGTGCAAGTGCCTGCCTTGATCCCAATCTACACCGATAGTGCGGAAGTAGGCTCCACTACAAATAACGGCTAAAAGGAGGAAAACCAGGAGGACGGTTTTCCAATCGAAGTGTTTTTTTGATGGCTTTAAGGTCGTTTGTATCGATTTTTCCGAGTGCATAAGCAGTCTATTGAACCACCGTAAAAATCAAAAAGTTTTTCTCCGCGGTAGCGGAGGGGTAAAGCACCACGCTTCCCGTCGGGTAAAGCGCCTGTAGCTGCGAGAGTGTATCACTATCCTGCGGATTTAGCAGGAAGAGTTTGGGGAGCGGAAAGCCGAGCGTCTCCTCCAGCTGCGTTGGCTGCAACGCCAAATCCGCATCCGGTTGCCCAGCTTCGATTGCAACAGCGCGGGCATCTACCCAATAGGGATAGCCTACTACCCAGACGCCGCCCAACCCTCCAAAGTTCTGCCGGGTTTGGGTAATCACCTTGCCCATCTCGGAGGCATTCCAAGCGTTTTGGCGGTAGGTTTGTGGATAGGTCGAGAAAATAGCTTGCGAATTTTGCCACAGGATCAGGATGGAAATGACGCCAATCATGACGATGCGGATGAACGGTTTTTTGGTGCGCAGGGCAGCCAGGATAGCCTTGCCAAGGGTATACAGACTAAGCGCAGCCAGCACAAACACAGGTAAGGTGGCACCCAGCGCACGGCTAAGCAAAGGATTTTCAGACGGGAAGGCAAGGGAAAGCGCACTTGGCAGTAGCAGCACAGGGTAAAGCACTACCAGCGCCAGCAAGGACCAGTCCTTGTTCCGGCGATACTGAAAGATCGCGATAACTAGCCCCAAAATAAACAGCGCGCCTGTAAGCCAGTCTACAGCTGGCCGCAGCGGAATACCATCCACCCAGCTGCTGCGGTTGCTCCAATTGACTAATCCTAGAGCTGCGAGTAGGTTGTTGAAGAACAGCCCCAGCGGGTTACCAGGCAAAGGCGTTTCCAAGCTGGAAACACGGGAAAGGATCGGCCGTAAATATTCCTGCGGGTTAAGGGTAAAGGCGCGTAGGATGGGTACAGCTGTAACAGCTCCGACCAGCAGGAAAAGGGCGATTATACTGAAAAACACACTGACTTTAGAGTTTTCTTTGCTATGGTAGAGCCAAATGAGCAGCACAACCAACACCACCAGCGGAAAAATGAGAAACACTTTATTTGTTAGTACCCCTAACCCACCGAGCAAGGCAGAAATGAGTATGTCATTCTCGCCATCACGTCGCAAACCGCGCAGCAGGTAATAAACTGCTGGAATAAGAATCGGCAGGGTTAAGCCGGCACCTAAAACCGCGCGAGTTTGCAGGATAGGCCAAAACGCCACCCCAAAAAGGCTTGCCGCAATCAAACCAGCCCAACGGTCGATGAGCTCTTTGGTTAAGCGGTAGATATAAAACGTCCCAACCAAACCCGCCAATGCATAGGCTGTTTTTAGCAAGGTAAAACTGACCTTTCCGCCTGCCAGCGTCGCAACAAAAGCTGCCCAGTAATATTGCAGCGGCTCGCTAACCAAGTTGCGGTTAAACATTAGCCCGGTTTTTCCATGCAGGATTTCCTGCACCGTATAAAAGTGATCCACCTGTCCGCTAATCAGTTCCGGTGGAACTAAGTCAAGCCGCGAGATCGCAAAATAGAACACTATAAGGATTACCAAGCCGGCTGATATGACCCAAATTCTATCCTGCTGAAATTGAGTCAAAAATGAAGGCTTTAGAGGCTCCGATTCAACTTGTGCTTCGGTATCGTGTTCCCACAAGCCTAAAATGACCAACACCACCCCCGCCGTCCACACAAAAGCTGCGGGGAGCGTGAAAAAGCCATGAGAGAGCATGAAAAAGCTGAGCGTGGCAAAACCAATACCTGGCAAAATCAGCCAGGTCGTATCGGTAAAAATGCGCCAGCCTTGAGGGCTGGGGTGTGCGAGGTCAAGCGACCATTCCTTGCGCCGGCCCCCAGCCAGCAGCAATCCCAAGGCAAAGATGTAGAGAATTATGCTGAGGATTCCTGAACGATTGGTTGAAGGCTCTAGGAGCAGCTGCGCCAGAAACGCCAAGACCAGCGCACCCGCACTCAGCCATGGGAACGGCTGGCTAGGTTCTGCAGCTTGCCCGCCCGTGGAACCGGACGACGGTACCTCCCGCTCCCCTTTTCTAAAGGAAAGCTGCTGCTTGAGATACTCTAGGATGGTTTGTTCTTGCGGCTCTGGTTCTGATCTAGGTTCCATAGGTGCTCATTTCCGATGGGCTCAAAGCTGCGTGAATTTTAGCGTACCTAACCTAAAACTGCTACTGCAAGTCGTTTATTCCTTCCAAGCATAAAGGTAGCCAATCTCGGCGTGGACCGGGTTGGTGTGCAGCTGCACGCTAAAACCGCTTCCCTCCAAGAAGCGCACTAAGCGGGAATGCTCGTGCTCAGTGTCTAGGTCGTGATATTCCATCACGATGCGCTGTACACGAGCAAGGCTCTCTGCGCTCGCTCCCATCAGGATAGCATACTCAGCGCCTTCACAATCCAACTTGAGCAGGTCAATGATGGAATCTACCGAGTCTTGCACGAGCTGGTCGAAGGTAATCACCGGAATTTCGGCGGTAAGAGCTGTATCTGATTGCTGAAAGACAGTCTTGCCCTGCAAGGGCTCGGCATTTACCAGATCTAGCTGTATGGTTCCATGCTGATCCCACACGCCAACGCAAAACGCTTGTACATTGCTTAGCTTATTTAGCATGATATTTTCCTGCAGGAGAGCAAAGGATTGTGGGTTGGGCTCGTAGGCGTAAACTTCGCCGGCGGCAGCTTTTTGTGTAGCGTAAACGGTGAATTCACCAATGGCTGCGCCGATATCGACGACCACCCAATCTGGCTCGATTTGCGTGCCATAGCGCATATAAAACTGATCCAGAAAAGTCTCTTTTACTGACCAGATATCCATTGCGCTACGCACGCGCATCTCGGTGGGCTGACGCCAAAAATGTAAGGTCGCTGGTTCAGAGAGCTGCTTTCCGAGGAAGGCGCGCAGGAGCAGCCCCCAGCTGCGGAAGCCAGCCGCCATCTCCAGCACGCTCCAGGCATAATAGCTCCATTTACGCCAAGCACTCATGCGTCTCTCCGAGCAGCGTAAAAAGTGCAGGTACCATCCTCACATAGCGGGTTATCCAAGAGCCGGCGGATTTTACGATAGTGCAAGAAGGGGTTTTGCCGCGAGGGAAAGAGCACCCATTTACCTAAGGTTTTCTTCCAGAGTAAATTGGGCAAGCCGGCAGCATGCCCACGCTCGAGCATTTGCAGCGCCCACTTGGGGAAGTAGTTCCAGTATTCCACGCTCGTAAAGCCGGCTAACTTCAGGCGCGCCAGCCATACCTCCGGCGGGTCCAGGTTCACATGCCGGGCAATACGGTTGAAAAAAGTTTCATAGCGGGTAGCCAAGCCAGGCAGCCCAAGCGCGTTCAGCACCTGCATGCCCCATAGGTCCGTACGGAAGTGCTGATTGGGCACGACAAAGTAAAACATACCGCCTGGCGCCATCACGCGCCCGATGTCATTGAGCACCAACTGCACATTGGGGATATGCTCGAGCACGCTGTTGCTGATAGCGTAAGCAAAGCTTGCTGGGGGCAGCGGCAAGGCAGAACCATTCGCTTGCACCAGCAGCGCGTAGACCTTGCGGCCGGCAGCTTCTCGTAAAGGCTGCCACCACGGATCGATCCCCAAAATTTGCTGACCGGTAAGGTAAGCCTGGGCAAAATGCCCATCACCAGCGCCAATATCCAAAATAGGGCCTGGGATATCGAAACGGGCGTAGAGGCTATGCTCCACCGCCCGCAGCATCCCGCGGAAATAGGGCAGGCTGGAAAGATGCTTCCAGCAAATCTCATCCAACTCGTCGGCAGTGAGCTCTCTCATCGGCGCAGGACTTCCTCAAAAAGCATTTGATAGGTTTGCGCCACTTCTTCCTTGGCAAATCTTCTCAGGTAATCCTCTGCATGGGGCAGTATTGCCTTGCCCTCGTCCAATGTCGCAATAATAGCCTGAGCTAAAGCTTCGGCGTCGCGCAGGGGCACAATTTTACCCATGCCGGTGTTCAAAACAGGTTGGCGCACCCCGGGCAAATCCGAAGCAATCACCGGGGCGCCTTGCAGCATAGCTTCGATTTGCACAATTCCAAAGGATTCCGTGCGGTTGAGGCTGGAGAAGATGAGCATATCACACGCCCCAAAAAAAGCACGGAATTCATCATCGGGCAGGTAGCCCAACGACTGCCAATGTTTTCCAAGTGGCTCAAGCATCGCTTCGATCTTTGCCTGATATGCTTCCTCGCCCAAGACGCCTTTCCAAGTGCCGGCATGTACTACCCGAGTTTGTGGGTAGACTGCGAGCACTTTGGGCAGCGCTGCGATCAGGTATTCATAGCCTTTCTCGGCAGCCACGCGCCCAGCTAGCCCTAATATATGCTCATCCGGTTGAAAGCCATATTTCGCCTTAAAAGCTTGCACCTCTTCAGGTGTGGTGCGCACCCAATCGATGGGGGTTGGCACTTCACGCACCTTCTCAAGGTGGGGCTTAAGCCAGGGGGAATGCTCGGCATAATCTAGTGAGTTCTGCACAATAATATCTGCCTGGCGCAGCACGCCAGCTTGGCGCTGCTGCGTCCCCCAACCGGCGAGCCGATTGAGCAAGCTGCCGCTCATTTCCAGGTCACAGTGGTAAGTAACCACAAGCGGCTTCCCCTGCCGCCGGCATTCACGGGCAAAGTTTGGTGATTCGAACTGAGGTAGATGCAGGTTTACCACATCTGCCCAAGCCACCCAGCGGCGAGCAGCCGCACGTAGTCCGTGCATTAGCACGCCCTTGGAGATGTGCATACTCACCTGCAGGCGCACCACTTTTACGCCTTCCAGATCTTCCTCAAGCGCCAAATCTGGCTTGAACTGTGAAGTCAACACTACAACTTCATGCCCTAATTGCACTAAACCCTTAGCCATGCGCAAAGCATAAATCGATAGCCCAGATTTATACGGCTCGAAGTAAGTGGTAGTCATGAGAATTTTCACGCCACATCTCCGTGCTGTTTGTGCCAATGGGAAGCCTTACTTGCCAGGCTGCCAAAGCTTTCACCTAGGATGTAAATTCCCACCATACCGAGTAGGCTTGTTCCAATAAATTGCACCGCATGTAAAATGAGTGCAATAGCCAATGCTGTGGATTGCTCTACGCCTAACAAGCCATAAAGTGCTACATTAGCTGCCTCGTAAACGCCCAAGTTGGCTGGAGCAGCGGGTAAGGCGTTGGCAAAAGACCCGCCAGCAACGATGAATACGGACCACCAATCTTGGCTGGCGGGCAAGAGTGCTCGCTGCAACACCACAACGGATCCCATCGAGCACATCCAACTGGCCGCCAGTAATAAAAGCGCATACAAAAACCTAATCGGATCGAGCAGAATCTGAAATCCCGCTAAGAAGCCCTTTATCCTGGGCAGCCAGCGCAATAAACGCGGTTTACCCGCCCAACGCGTTTCCAATTTGGCGTTGATTTTCGTCAAATTGCGCGCAGCCAATCCAGCCAGGATGAATAACAACACGGTAAGCGCTAATACCACACTAGCTAAGGTTTGCATCGAGCGTGCACTCACTACCCTCGGGAGCATCAACAAGAAGTAGGTTGCGGCTAAAAAGAAATCCAGCGTGCGCTCAGTGATGATGCTGGCGAGCACTTGCATAAAACCCGCTTGGACTTTACCTTTTCCAGCCAATAAGGCTGCCCGTCCAAATTCGCCTAATTTAAAAGGCAAAACGTTATTGAGTAAGTAGCCGGCATTAATACCAAAAAAAGCTTCCCAGAAGGTGAATTTCCCTTCTAACAAAAAAAACCAGCAAATCACACGCAACACTAGGCTTAAAAGGAACAACCCTACCACGCTCAAAACTGTGGTGGCGTCCACGCGGCTGAAAGCAGCCCCAACCTGATTGAAATCAACCTGTTGACTAAGAAAATAAATCGCGGCTGCTGTAATCACCAGCGGCAGCAGCCAGCGTAAAACGTCAGATAGATTAGCTTTCTTCGGCTCTTGTGGCATTAATCCTCTAACCTCAGCATCGCCATAAAAGCTTCTTGGGGGATTTCTACGCTGCCAACCATTTTCATACGCTTCTTCCCCTTTTTCTGTTTTTCTAGCAGCTTCTTTTTGCGTGTGATATCACCGCCGTAACATTTAGCCAATACATCTTTGCGCAGAGCTTTGACATTAGCCCGGGAAATGACTTTGCCTTGTGAGTAAGCTTGAATTGGGATGGTAAAAAGTTGTTGCGGGATGAGCTCCTTAAGCTTGCTGACCAGCGCTTGGCCTTTATGATAGGCATCACTTTTATGTACAATTGCAGTAAGCGCATCGACTTTCTCACCGTTTATGAGAATCTCCAACTTGACCAAGTCACCCGCACGATATTCTAAGAACTGATAATCCATCGAAGCATAGCCGCGCGTCCCGGATTTGAGCAGATCGAAAAAGTCGACAATGATTTCAGAAAGCGGGATTTCGAAGTTGAGTTGCACGCGATTAGCTGACGGATATTCTTCGCTAATGTAAATCCCGCGTTTGCGTTTGACTAGGTCCATCACCACGCCGTAATATTCCGATGGCGTAAAGATGTTCAGGGTTAACCATGGCTCACGAATTTCGACAATGCGGCTCTCATCGGGGAGATCGGCAGGGGAATCAATAGTAATAACATCCCCATTGGTCAGCAGCACCTGATACTCAACAGAAGGCGCAGTAAAAACCACGTCCAAGTTATATTCGCGCTCCAGCCGCTCTTGAATTATTTCCATATGGAACAGACCCAAAAATCCGCAGCGAAAGCCAAAATTGAGGGCTTCACTCGATTCAGGCTCAAAACTCAACGAAGCATCGTTGAGCTGCAGCTTCTCAAGAGCATCTTTGAGGTTAGAGTAATCTTCCCCTTCGGTAGGGTAAACGCCGGCAAAAACCATGGGTTTAGCTTTGCGATAACCCGGCAAGGCTTCAGCTGCCGGCTTTACTGCATTCGTAATGGTATCCCCCACGCGGCATTCCGAGACTGTTTTCAGACCCGTGGCGATATAACCCACATCACCAGCTTCCAATTTATCTATCGGGCGTAAATCAGGCGAAAATACACCAATTTCTACAGGTTGTGTGCGGATTCCATTTGCCATCATCATGATGCGATCGGTGGGTTCGAGTTTGCCATCAAACACCCGTACGTATGCGATCACACCCTTATACGGGTCATAATGGGAGTCAAAAATAAGCGCTCGCAAAGGCTGGTCAATATTTCGGGGTGGTTCCGGAATTTTTTTGGCAATTGCCTCGAGTACCAAGTCCACATTTTGCCCGGTTTTGGCGCTGATAGGAATGATTTCCTCTTCATCTACGCCTAAGAGGTTCACTAAATCTTTTTTGACCTCGTCCACCTGTGCGCTGGGAAGGTCAATTTTGTTAATCACCGGAATGATGACCAGGTTAGCATCCAATGCTAAGTAAAGGTTAGCTAAAGTTTGAGCTTCAATCCCTTGGGTTGCATCCACGACTAATACCGCGCCCTCACACGCATAAAGTGCTCGGCTGACCTCATAATTAAAGTCAACGTGTCCAGGGGTATCGATGAGGTTGAACTCATAATCCTGCTCATCCTTTGCATGATAGACCATACGCACAGCCGAGGCTTTAATCGTGACGCCTTTCTCGCGTTCCAATTCCATGTTATCCAACACCTGCTCGGTCATCTCACGTGCAGAGATGGTGTCGGTCAATTGGAGCATTCGGTCAGCTAAAGTGGATTTGCCATGATCGACATGGGCAATGATGCAAAAATTACGGATATTTTCCATGAGGCTTCAGTGACGTTCGCTCCTCCCTATGCATTTTCCTGCGAAATCACCTGAGCAATTGCCTCGGGAATACATATATGATCGGAATTGCTACCTACGCGCAGCGCTAATAAAAATTCAGTGTTACCATCTGAACCCATGAGTGGTGAACGGGCAAGCCCAACCAAGCCATATCCCAGTTTTTGAGCTAAAGTCATTACCTGCTCCAAAACCTGGGCGTGGACGGCGCTATCGCGAATGACACCATTGGTATGCTTCACGATTTCCCGTCCAGCTTCAAACTGAGGCTTAACCAAAGCGACCACCTCTCCGGGATTGCCTTCAAACCAGTTAAGCACCACTGGCAAAATAAGATCCAAAGAAATAAAGGAGACATCTATGGTCACAAAATCAACTGGTTCGGGCAGGCTCTTGAGCTGCCGAGCATTGGTATGCTCCATAACCACGACCAGGGGATTTTTACGCAAGGATTCGTGCAGCTCCCCTTGCCCAACATCAATAGCATAGACCTTGCGAGCACCATGTTGAAGGAGGCAATCGGTAAACCCACCTGTAGAAGCACCCACATCAGCACAAATTTTGTTCAGAGGGCTCAGCTTAAAATGTTCCAAGGCTGCTTTAAGCTTCAACCCAGCCCGCGAAACAAACTCCGGTCTGGCGATAATGGATATATTGCAATCTGGAGTCACCATCTGCGATGCTTTACTCGCAATAATGCCATCGACCTTAATCAAGCCTTCATCAATGGCGCGCTGAGCACGATTGCGACTCTCCACTAAGCCCAAGTTCACTAAGTGCTGGTCTAACCTAACTTTTCTCATGGCTCTATTCTAATCGGTTTTTTCGAATTCTCTCCGCATTGGAAGTTTACAATTAATGATAATATATCCTGCATGCGACCTATCCTCGAAACTTTGCGCCCTAAACAATGGATAAAAAATCTGGTTATTTTTGCCGGCTTGGTCTTTGATGGACAGTTACTTAACCTGCAGCCATTCTTGCGCGTGCTACTAGCAACGTTGATCTTTTGCCTCATCTCCGGTTTGACCTATACCCTCAATGATTTGTTGGACATCAAAGCAGATCGCTTGCACCCGCAGAAGAAAAACCGCCCAATTGCATCTGGTCGCCTAAGCGTTCAGCATGCAATCCTTTTGGCTGTTATTTTAGCGCTGATTGCTTTTCCAGCGGCATTTTTGCTCTCCATTGAATTTGGATGGGTATGTTTAACGTACACCTTGCTTATTCTCGCCTATTCTAAATGGCTCAAAAAGATCCTCATCTTAGATGTGATGATCATCGCTTTCGGTTTCGTTTTACGCGTGATCGCCGGCGTGGTGGTAATTACGGTAAATTATTTCTCACCCTGGCTGTTCCTCATTACCACCTTGCTCGCAATATTTTTAGGTTTTGGTAAGCGCCTCTCCGAGCTGAAGATGCTAGAAACCCATGCCAGCGAGCATCGCAACGTTTTGGCTGGTTATTCTATCCCACTGCTCAAAGATTATATTAATATTGTCTTGTGTGCTACGCTCATCACTTACTGTCTGTATACCTTTTCCGCGCATCCATCCGTGAACACATACGCGATGATGTTTACCATTCCGTTTGTGCTTTATGGTCTCTTCCGATATATGTACATTATCGAAAATAGTCACTTAGCTGCCGCCCCAGAAGAAGCCCTGCTCCGGGACCGCCCGCTGCAGCTGGTGGTGCTTTTCTGGGCTTTGGTTGTTGTCCTAATTATTTATTTTATCTATTAAGGAACAAATGCCGGTTATTTCTTCCAGCGCTTGCGCAAAGCTCATCCTCTTAGGAGAACATGCTGTTGTCTACGGCGAGCCTGCCTTAGCCATACCATTTTCAGGGCTGCGGGTGCGTTGCGTGGTCGAGCCATGGATTAACGGTCCCGCTGGCACAATGCATATCAGAGCTCGCGAGCTTCAGCTGAACCAGCCATTGCAAGCGCTGCCCGAGGATAACTTCCTGCGCAAGGCAGTGGAATTGGTCCTCGCTGAATTAGGAGTTTTCCAAACACCAACCTGCAAGCTGGCGATTTATTCGGATATCCCCATCTCCGCTGGATTGGGAGCTAGCGCTGCAATTGCAGTTGCTACCATGCGAGCGCTTTCAGCCTTTTTAGGGCATCCCCTCGAAAAGGAAACACTCAATCGCTTAGCCTTCGAGACCGAGAAGTTGATGCACGGAAACCCATCCGGCATTGATAACACCGTGATAGTTTACGAGCAGCCAATTTTGTTTCGTAAAGGGGAACCAATTGAGTTTGTTTACCCAAGTATTAACTTGCATTTTCTTATCGCAGATAGCGGCATCAAAAAAGCAACCGCAGAATCAGTGGCTTACCTTGCGCAACAGCGCGAGCGTGATCCACAGAGCGTTGAGGCTGCGATTGCGGAAATTGGAAAGATTTCACTTCTCGGGAAGAAGGCGTTTGAGCAAGGAGACTTAATAGCTTTGGGTGAAGCGATGGACGCAGACCAAGCGCTACTCGCACAGCTCGATCTCTCGTGTGAAGCGCTGGATGAACTCATCATTGCTGCACGGCAAGCCGGCGCTCTGGGCGCAAAGCTGACCGGCGGCGGTAAGGGCGGAAATATGCTTGCCTTGGTGACCCCGGAAACGCAGGAGGCAGTTAGGAAAGCCCTGCTCTCCGCTGGCGCAGTCAGAGTTTACCAGACCGATCTGAAAGAGGTGCAAGACCATGACTGATCTGGATCCCAATCTACTGTTTATTAAGCTCGGCGGTTCCTTGATTACGGATAAAGACCAGGCGGAAAGCGCTAGAGCCGATTTAATCTTTATGCTGCTTCAGGAAATAGGTCAGCAATTGCAGCGCGAGCCAAGCTTGAAGATCCTGATTGGGCATGGATCGGGCTCCTTTGGGCATCATGCCGCGCGAAAGTTTGACACCCGCCAAGGTGTTTCTACACCAGAAGATTGGCAAGGGTTCCAGGAAGTTTGGGTGAGCGCGCATAAGCTGAACCAGATCGTCATCTCACTTGCTACTAAAGCGCGCTTGCCGGTCATTAGCTTCCCCCCTTCGGCTGCAACTTTCACCACCAACCACATCGTGCAATATTGGGAGTTAACGCCAATGCGCAGCGTGCTCGCGCATGGGCTTATCCCCTTGGTTTATGGGGATGTGGTTGTGGATACGGCACTTGGTGGCACGATCCTTTCAACCGAAGACCTGTTTGTCTATTTAGCCAAGCAGCTGCATCCAGCGCGCATTCTCCTTGCGGGCAGTGAAGAGGGTGTTTTTACTGATTTTCCGGCTAATACTCATTTGATTCCTGTGATTAATCGCGATGAAGACCTTTCAGGTATCCTGAAGGGTTCTGCCAGTCAAGATGTGACCGGCGGGATGCTCACTAAGGTGAACCTGATGCAAGCACTTTGCTGTGAGCTACCAGGATTAGAAGTTCGAATTTTTAATGCTGAAGACCCAACCAATCTGAGCAAAGCAATGCAAGGCAAAGCTGTTGGGACGTTAATTCGCTGAGATATTGCATTATCACCCTCAGCTTTTACATTCAAAAAGCATTTTGAGTAATACACACTATAATAGCGGGAGTGTGGTTCCCCAAAAGGGTTAACCGGGAATTTTTATTACGGATATGAGCGAAAAGGAATAGCAGGATGATTTATACCAGGCAGCAACTGGAAGAATATGAGAGCCAAACCTTGGCGTCTTATGCTGTTCACAGCAAGGATTCCAAAGGTCGTCTCCACCCAGAAGAAGAGGCAGACTTTCGACCTCGTTTTCAACGTGACCGCGAACGCATCTTGCATACCACCGCATTCCGCCGTCTGGAATATAAAACCCAGGTATTCATCAACCACGAGGGCGATTACTACCGCACCCGTCTGACCCATACCCTTGAGGTGGCTCAGATTGGGCGTTCCATTGCGCGATCTTTGGGGCTGAATGAGGATTTAGTCGAGACCATTTGCTTGGCGCATGACCTTGGCCACCCGCCATTCGGGCACTCTGGCGAAAGTGCCCTTTCACGCCTGATGAAAGATTATGGCGGTTTCAACCACAACAGTCAGTCTTTACGCATTGTGACCACACTAGAAAACCGATACCCAGATTTTGCCGGCTTAAATTTGAGCTGGGAAGTGCTGGAAGGCATGGTAAAGCACGAAACAGATTACGATATCGCTGAAACCAAGCAATTCAACCCAGAGCTGCGCGGACACTTGGAAGCGCAAATTGCCAATTTGGCTGATGATTTGGCTTACACATCTCATGATTTGGATGATGGTTTACGTTCTGGTATGATCACACCGAACCAGCTGGATGGCATCGCTCTTTGGGAGATTATCAATGAGAGCATCGGTCGGCGACGCAGTGAAACTTTGGATTCTCTTTCCCGCCATCAGATTATCCGCCGGTTAATTAACTTTGAAGTCACAGACCTCATTCAATCCACCGATCGTTACTTGCGCCGCAGTAACGTCAAAACAGCGCTCGACGTACAAAAGCTGCCTTTTAATGTGGCTGGATTTAGTGAGGATATGTACCGCCGCAATCGTGAACTTAAGGATTTTCTCTTCTCGAACCTCTACCGTCATTATCGCGTGGTGCGTATGGCTGCCAAATCAGAAATTATAGTGACAGAACTTTTCAATATTTATCAAGCCAATCCGAAAACACTGCCTACAGAGGTTCAGGAATTTATACCCGAGCGGGGGTTGGAACGGACGATTTGCGATTACATCGCCGGCATGACCGACCGCTTCGCAATCGATGAATATAAACGCCTGTTTGATGCAGACGTATTACCATAGGAAGTTTATCAATGATAGGAAATGAACAATTTATTACACGAGCAGGAAAACTTAAATTAGAGCAGGAATTAGCTGAATTAGAAGGTCCACGCCGCCAAGAGATCTCCCGTCGTCTCAAGAGTGCGATTGAAATGGGTGATCTTTCAGAAAATGCAGACTACATTTCAGCGAAAGAAGACCAGGGGTTCCTCGAAGGCCGTATCCAGGAAATCAAAGCCATTCTCAAGAACGCAACGGTTGTTGATGAAAACAATACCAATACCCACGAAATCCAGATTGGCAACAAAGTTACGCTTCAGGAAGGCGATTACCCTGAAGAAGTCTATGAATTGGTGGGGGCTAATGAAGCCGACCCGAAGGCTGGCAAAATTTCTTACGAATCACCCTTAGGTGCAGCTCTCATCGGCAAACACAAAGGCGACACCATCATCGTAAATGCACCTGGCGGCACGATACGTTTCAAAGTCGTTAAAATTGAGTAATAAGGCTAATTCAATGTGAACCGGCTGGAAGATTTACTTAAACCCCAGCCGGTTTTTTCACATTTTAGTGTTTTTACCGACGATAAACAGCTAATTCTACCGTCGCGCGTTGGAAATAACTTTGCGGTGGCAAGGGTAAATCACCATAAGCCATGTCCACGATGCGTGCTTCCATGCGCAGCGTTGCAGTCTCCAACTCAAATAGTTTGCCGGGTTCAGCTAAGACGGGTTCACCCTTTATTTCCAAACGTTGACGGAGATTGGGGTCATTGAAGATATGTTCGCTCATCATTACTTTCGTGACTGTCTGAATATCGTTTTTATCGAACAGCCAGATTTCAAAAGCAGAAATCTTTTTGGGATCACCGACACCGATCGTATCAGAAATGCTTACGCCGCATTCTCCTAAGAATTCACCATTGGGGGCATCAAAGGTAAAAGAATCATCATATAAGTCATCCCCAAACATATATGTGGTCATAAACTGAGCTATCGGTTTCTCCTGTACCATAGTTGCACGGATAGTCTGAGCTTTAGCCGCGGAAACAACCGCGGGGGTTGATGTAGAGGCATTCCGTGTAGCAAAAGGCACGGCTACGGGTTGGTGATTAACTGGAATACTTTGAGTGGAAGCGCGAGCACGAACCGTTGCAGGCACTGCTGCAGGGCGAATGTTATCCAAAGCGCCAGGATGTGTTTTTACGCGGTCGCTATAGAAAAAGAAGTAAACGAAGGCTGCGCCCGCCACAAGCAAGACAAGCAATGTTAAGCCTAATTTAAGCAAGGGATTCCCGTCTTTTTCCGCAACTGCATCGGCATTGGTCTGCTCCCCAGTAATTGCTGGAGAAAGCGCAACTGTTTCAGCATTAACGGCTGTAACAAAGCGGTTAATTTGATCTTGATTGAGGAAACCTGGGTTCGCTTGGACTTCAGCTAAAGTTGCCTCGGCTTGGCTGCCCAGTTCTTGATAAAGCTGCTGCGCTTTAGCTTGGTCATAAGTCAAGTTGTAATTAGTAATGACCATGCGCAGGTAATCTACGCGCAGGTCCGGGCGCATAGTTTCGGCATTGGTATCCACCCATTGTACGGGCCAGATCACCCAGCCGATGAGTAAACCCACAAGTAAGCCTAAAATTGCAACTGAAATCGCTAACTTTTTGGGTTCCTTTAGTTCATTTTTGATGGTGTCGATGATGTTTTCCATGTTCCTGCACCTCTTTTAATAGTAAAACTATTCCTAAAGATGCAGGATTCATACCAATTCAGCTTTCCTGAGGCTGCAGCTCTTCAAGGTCAAACACATTTTCGCAACTGAGGCAGCGGGCATGATGTTTATTTTGTGCCACCAGCGTTCCCGCGCAATTGGGGCATGCTTTTTCTAGCGGTTGGTTCCAAGATGTAAAGTCGCACTCTGGGTAGCGCGAGCAGCCATAGAATACCCTCCCTTTACGGGTGCGCTTTCGTACGACTTCACCTTCTTTGCACTTGGGGCATTTGATCCCAATGGTTTCTAAGTAGCTTTCGGTATAGCGGCAGGTTGGGAAGTTGCTGCAGCTAATAAATTTGCCAAATCTCCCATTGCGCAAGACAAGCTCATGGCCACATTCTGGGCATTCACGTCCGAGCTTTTCTGGTTCGATTTTAGTAACCGGCATATTTTCCTTGGCGTGTGCTAAGCTGGCTTCGAAGGGACCATAAAATTCCCGCATCACCTCCACCCAATCCACTTTTCCATTGGCAATCTCATCCAGCTGATCCTCCATTTCTGAAGTAAAACCGATATCCACAATCTCTGGGAAATACTTTACGAGTAAGTCGTTGACGATAAAACCAACTTCTGTGGGAATCAGACGTTTCTTTTCCATGGTGACGTAACCGCGTGCTTGAATGGTCGAAAGGATTGGAGAGTACGTTGATGGACGCCCAATCTTATTCTCTTCCAAAACCTGTATGAGTGATGCTTCACTATAACGGGGTGGCGGTTGAGTAAAGTGTTGCGACGGATCCACCTTAATCAGCTCTTGCTTTTGACCTTCCGCCATTTCCTCCAAGGGCAATGCCGACTCCTCATCCTGGTCAGTTTCATCTTCATTTTTGGCTTCTTCATAGACTGCCTTAAAGCCGTTGAAGATTAACTTACTTGAGGTGGCACGGAAAAGGTAGTTGTTCTTCTCCAATTTTCCTTCTACTTCGACTGTGGTCGTTTCAAGGATTGCTGGTACCATTTGCGAAGCGACAAAGCGCTTCCAAATCAGGTTGTAAAGCTGGTATTGATCATTAGTCAGATACTGCTTAATGTCAGCCGGTTTATACATTACCGAGGTTGGACGGATAGCTTCGTGAGCTTCCTGTGCGGATGCGGCTCGGGTTTTATACTGCGGCACGTGCTCAGGCAAGTATTCATCTCCGAAGTTCGCTTTAATATAAGAGCGTGCCTCGGTAATGGCTTTAGGTGCAACATGCACAGAGTCCGTACGCATATAGGTTATCAAGCCTGTTTCACCGCCATTGCCAATATCAATGCCCTCGTAGAGCTGTTGTGCAACAGCCATGGTCTTCTTCGCTGAGAAGCCCAAACGTCGTGAGGCATCCTGTTGCATGGTGCTGGTGATGAAAGGCGCGGAGGGTTTAATATTCTTTTGCGACTGTTTGATGGAATCCAACCGGTAAGCTGCCTGAAGTAAATCTTTCACCACTTGGTTAGCAGCATCTTCATTAGGCAAGTCCAGGTCTTTATTATTGATTTTCTTTAGGCTGGCTGTGTAAGTTTTTTTGCTGCCCTCAGGGGTGAAAACCGCAGAAATCAACCAATATTCTTGGGGTATGAAATCTTGAATTTCACGTTCGCGCTCCACAATCAAGCGTAAAGCCACCGATTGCACTCTGCCCGCCGAAAGCCCGCCATGAACTTTATTCCACAAAATCGGGCTGACGCTATAGCCAACCAGCCGATCGAGGATTCTGCGCGCTTGCTGTGCGTTGACCAAATCCATATCAACCTCGCGTGGATGAGCAAAAGCTCCATCAATAGCTTCCTTTGTTATTTCGTGAAAGACTACACGTTCGGTTTTCTCCGGTGGGATACCTGCTGCATCCATCAGATGCCAGGCAATCGATTCGCCTTCGCGGTCCGGATCTGTTGCCAGATATACTTTAGAGCTTTCCTCGGCTAATTGCGCAATCTCTTTAACTAAAGGACGCTTTTCATTAGGGACTCTGTATTTAGGCGCGAAATCATGTTCCACGTCGACACTCAACTGAGACTTAAGCAAATCCCGGACATGCCCCACCGAAGCCACCACCGTGTAATCATTCCCTAAAAACTTACCAATGGTTTTAGCTTTGGCAGGCGACTCAACAATGACCAATTCTTTCCCGGATGCCCCTCGTTTAGCAAATCCACTCTTCTTGCTCTTTTTTGATCGCTCCCCTTTTTTCGGCTTGATTGCTTTCAACTGGCTAGCCTTAGGCTCACGGAACTGTGGCTTGCTATGCTTGGCTGCCAGAGAAACGGTCGGTTGCACCAAGCCGGCGTGGGCTTCAGTCATCCCCATGCGGGAAACTGTGGTTCCGCACACCGCGCATTCCCCTTTGGTAATGGGCTTGCCATTTACCGTAAAGCTTGCTACGGGATTAACCATCTCCCGCTTTTGTTTACATTTCATACAATATGCTTCCAAAAACAACTCCTCGTCTACCTTCTTTAAAAACGCACCTATCATACCACAAGCATTTTTACCAGCTACAAGAGCTGGAAATGCTTTGTATAAGTTTACGATTTAATTAGAGGCTAATCGATCTTCCAGCTTTGAATTGCGGCGTATTCCATTCCCTTAACTCGCACGACCAAACCTTTTAACTCCATGAGTGTGAGCTGGGCGGTCAGCTTTTCAATGCTCGCATCCATTTTTTGGCATAAATCATCAATATGCAATGTATCGGCACCAAGTGCGCTCAGTACACGCGCTTCTTCTACATCTAAATCGGGTTCATCAGCTTTCGGCAAACCCGCTTGTTTAGGCAAGTTAAGGTTCTCCAGAATTACAGCAGGGCTAGTAAGCGGGATAGCGCCGGCTGCCAGCAGGTTATTCGTGCCACGGCTCATCGGTGAGAGCACCGAGCCAGGTACAGCGAAAACATCCCGTCCTTGATCAGCACTAAATTTAGCTGTAATCAATGCACCGCTTTTTTCGCCTGCTTCAATCACCACGGTACCACGCGAGAGCCCAGAAATGATGCGGTTTCGCGGTGGGAAGTTAATCGCATCCGGTTTGGTGCCCGATGGGTAATCACTAAGTAAAGCGCCGTGCTGGATGATTTGCTCCGCCAACTTGCGATGCTCTGGTGGATAAATGATATCTACGCCAGAGCCGAGTACTGCTAAAGTCCTTCCGCCAGCTTCTAGCGCAGTCTGATGAGCAATTGCATCCACACCCCGTGCCAATCCGCTCACCACTGTGACGCCATTACTGGCTAAATATGCTGCTGTATCTTTGGTGAGCTGCCTGCCATACGCAGTTACGCTGCGCGTCCCCACAATGGCTATAGCCAAGTCGTCCTCAGGCAGGATACTTCCACGATAATAAAGCACCGGTGGTGGCTGGTCTATTTCCTTGAGGTAGCGCGGGTAACCTAGGTCATTCCAAGTGAGCACTTGAATACCCTTTTCAGCTAATCCAGTTTGTAAACTCCCTACTTCTAAGGTTTCACGTTTCTCTATGATAGCAGCTGCCATGTGTTCGGTAAGCCCTGCCGCCAAGAGTTCAGCCTGAGAAGCCTGCCAAGCCCGCGAAAGTTCGCCAAAATAAGCCAGCATGCGCCGGAAACGCACTGCCCCAATACCCTTAATGCTGCTAAATGCCAGCCAGTATTCCAGCTCGTCCAAGACTATCCCCTCAAGCCTTCCAGAAGGTGGACGAGCATGCGCTTTTCTTCTAATTCGACAGCTAACACTACTTCAGGAATATTTGGAATAAGCAAGTCTTTCTCGCTCGTTTGGTGGATAACAAAGACATCATTAGCACCGGTCTCAATGATCTCGCTGATTTGCCCTAGCTGCTCTTCGCCCTCGTAAACTTGCAAACCCAGGATCTGGTGGTGGTAATACTTGCCTTCGGGCAATTTTGGCAGATTGCGAGTTTCCACAAACACTTCAAGGTTAGTCAGTTCTTGGGCTGCTTCGCGTGTGGATATCCCTTTAAAAGTCAGTAACAACAGCTCAGCTTTAGGGCGCACGCTCTCAATAATCATTTGCCGATGAGCTTCACCGATGAAAACCTGCTTACCATGGCGAATGCGTTGAGGAAAATCCGTTAACACCCGCATAGTGATTTCCCCATCGATGCCGTGCACTCTTTGCAGCCGGCCAATTAACACAAAAACAGGCTCTTCAAGCGCTCCAGAGCCTGTTTGTGATTTTTCCATATTGGTCATTTCAAAAATTGATCTTAATCAGTATCGACGACGTTCATGGTCACTTGCTGCCCATTTCTGGCTGCAGCAACGCGCAAAAGCGTCCGCGTGGCAGTAGCAATGCGTCCATGTTTGCCAATCACGCGCCCCAAATCCTCTGGATTGACGGTCAAGTCCAGATAAACCATCGAACCACTGCGATGAGAGCGTACTCGCACCTCTTCTGGGTGTTCTACCAGGGATTTTGCTAGATATTCGAGCAGTTCGCTCAAGTTATCTTCTTTCATCTATGCTCTGCTTCCTCTTTGCAATTATATTTCCAGGGGACATGTAATCCCCTGGAAAATTATCTGCAGTGCGTGTGTTTAGGCTTTGACATGTGTGGTGGAAGGATCCTTCACACGAGACTTATAAAGTTCTTCAGCTTCTGCCAGTAAAGTCTCCCGAGGTTCGCCAGCTTTCAAGCGCTGATAGCGTTCATCGAGTTTGACGATTTTGAAAAGTTTTTCCACGGATTCTGAGGGTTGAGCGCCTACATCTAACCAGTGATAAATCTTTTCCTCATCAAAAACGATCGTGCTTGGTTCAGTTCTTGGATTGTAATGACCGACAACCTCGATAAATTTGCCGTCGCGAGGGCTTTCTTTGTCAGCGATTACCACACGATAATGCGGTTGATGCCTAGAGCCAACACGGCGTAAACGAATGCGTACCATTGAGTTATTACTCCTTATATGTCTAAAATATAATCCAGGTTCCGATTCAAAGGTTGAGAGAATGCTGAAGGAAGCATATCCTTATCCTCAGTTCCGAGATGAACCTATTAATCGGTTTATATTACCACGTCCTCCGGTTTTTTGTAATTGTTTTAAGAGCTTTTGTATATCTTGAAACTGTTTCATCAACCGGTTTACATCTTGCACAGTTTTACCACTACCAGCAGCAATCCGCCTACGCCGGCTGGCATTGAGGATCTTGGGATTGCGGCGTTCCTGCAGGGTCATGGAGTTGATAATTGCCTCTACCGTGGTCAGTTGTTTTTCCACCTCATTGTGATCCACATTCTTTGCCACTACCCTATATTGCCCTGGCAGCATCTCCATGATTGACCCCAAAGGACCCATCTTTTTCATCTGCTTGAGCTGCTTGGCAAAATCATCTAATGTGAATTCACCAGAGAGCATCCGTTCAGCTTCCTTAGCATCCAGCTGATCGGTGTAAGCGCTTTCTGCCTTTTCAATCAAGCCGAGCATATCACCCATGCCTAAAATGCGTGAGGAAATCCGCGCAGGGTCAAAAACCTCAATAGCATCCAAGCCCTCGCCCGTACCTAAAAACTTGATGGGGATCCCTGTCACTTCCCGAATAGAAATGGCAGCGCCGCCACGGGCATCACCATCGATCTTGGTCATAATCAACCCAGTAATCGGGATGGCTTTGCGAAAACCTTGCGCGATGTTGAGTGCTTCCTGCCCGGTCATGGCATCTACAACGAGCAAGATCTCATTGCAGTTAACTGTGGATTGGATCCCCACCAGTTCATCCATCAAAGCATCATCGAGCTGCGAACGGCCAGCGGTATCCAAAATAATTACGGAATATGCACCCTTTTTGGCAGCTTCATAGGCACCGCGCACAATTTGCAAGGGCTTAGCGTTTTCTTGGCTGAAAACTGGGATGTCTAACTTTTCGCCTAAGGTTTGCAGCTGTTTAACTGCGGCTGGGCGGTAAATATCTGCTGCCACAAGCATTACCCGTTCCCCTTTAGAGCGTAAATTTTTGGCGAGTTTTGCTGCAGCAGTAGTTTTACCTGAGCCCTGTAATCCCACGAGCATAATCACATAAGGCTTTTCGCCCTTCAGGTTGAGCGGCTCAGCACTGCCTAAGGTCTTGATCAGCTCCTCATTGACGATTTTGATAACTTGCTGGGCAGGGTTGAGCGCTTTGGAAACCTCTGCCCCCACCGCGCGCTCTTTGACCCGTTGGGTGAAGGATTTCACGACGGCATAATTGACATCTGCTTCTAACAAAGCTAACCGCACCTCGCGCATGGCAGTCTCTACGTCAGCTTCGCTCAGCTTGCCGTGACGTCTAAGGTTTTGGAAGATATTATTCAGTTTATCGGATAAAGTTTCGAACATACAATTCTCTGAGTGATCAAGATTTCAATGCTATATCTTACCTTAAAACTTGCCTTCAAAAGAACTAAGCTTCCCTTTAATTGTTCCGACAAGGGGGAATCTTTTAGAACTAATTTCCTGATTTGGTGTTAATCATAAAGTAAACTTTTTTTAGAGGTGAAACAATGGCAAATAAAGTTGCAATTATTACTGACAGTACCGTAAACCTTCCAGAAGGCGCGATGGAAGAATATAACATTCAAACCGTTCCTCTAATCATTCACTGGGATGATAAATCTTATATCGATCAGGTTGAGCTCACCACAAAAGAGTTCTACGAACGCTTAGCGAATTCCAAAACGCTGCCAAGCACTTCTCAACCCAGCATCTCTGCGTTTGTAGAGGTGTATCAACCCCTCATTGACCAGGGTTATGACATTATCACCATGCCACTTTCAGCCGGCATTTCAGGAACCTATCTATCCGCTTCTGCAGCTGCTGGTCAGTTCCCTATTGGCCGTATCGAAGTATTGGATACCAAATCGGTCTCGGTCGGATTGGGAATGATCTTGGTTAAGGTTGGCAGAGCTGCCAAAGCCGGCGCCTCCTTGCAGGAATGCCGTGAAATTGCTTTAGAGACAGCGAGCCGAGTTCACATTTACTTTTCCGTCGAGACGTTGGAAAACCTGCGCAAAGGCGGTCGCATCAACAGCGCAGCGGCTTTTCTAGGCACAGCTCTGGATATGAAACCTATCTTAGAATTCCGTGGCGGCTTGATCGAAGCCAAAGAACGTGTGCGTACTTCCAAGAAAGCCCATGCCCGCTTGATCGAACTAACTGAAGAAATTGTCGGTGCGAATGCTGAAATTGAGTTTGCCGGTTTCGTCTCCGCTGCAGCCCAACCCGTCATGGAAGAACTCCGCCAGGAAGCCCATAAACACTTTAAGATTAAAGAGGAAATAAGCGGCGAATTAAGCCCCGTACTGGGCACGCATGTGGGTATCGGCACAGTCGGGATCGGTTTTCTCGCCTAAACGACTTTTCTGATACAATAGGGGAAATTCTTTGCAGAAAGGATTTCCCCACATGAGCCTTGCCGAGCAAATCGGTGTAAAAATCCCTGATATTCTTCTTCCTATTCCAGAAATAAATCTGCAAAAATGGGCAGTGATTGCCTGTGACCAATTTACCTCGCAGCCCGATTATTGGCAGCAGGTAAGTGATTTTGTCGGGGACGCCCCCTCCACCCTCCACATGATTTTGCCTGAAGTTTGGCTGAATAGCCCAGACGTCGATATGCGCATCCGCCGAACGCAGGAAGCGATGCAACAATACTTATCCAAAGGGTTCCTTGCAGGGCAACCAGGCATGATTTTGGTCGAGCGGGAAGCTTCTGGTAAGACACGCACTGGGCTCATGCTCGCACTGGATTTAGAAGCATATGACTATCACCGTGGCTCTCAAACCCTCATCCGTGCTACCGAAGGTACCATCCTGGAGCGCTTACCTCCGCGCATGCACGTACGGCGGGGTGCACCGCTGGAGCTGCCACATATCTTGGTACTCTATGATGACCCTGACTTTTCAGTCCTCGCACCGGTCCTGGAAGCAAAGGCTAACTTACCTGTCTGCTATGATTTTGATTTGATGATGGACAGCGGCCATCTCACCGGAAGATGGGTTGACCAACCTGAGCTTTTAGATGCAATCATCCAAGCTTTAGCCAGTTTAATCGCGCCGCAAACGTACGCTCAAAAATATAATCAACCCGAAGGCAATACGCCTTTACTTTTTGCTGTGGGCGATGGGAATCATTCCTTAGCCACAGCCAAAGCAATTTGGGAGGAGCTCAAGCCGCACGTAGGCTTAGAGCACCCCGCACGCTATGCCCTTGTGGAGATTGAAAACTTACATGACCCAGCCATTCAGTTTGAAGCAATTCATCGCGTGCTATTCAATGGTGACCCAAATTTCATTATTGACCTGCAAACAGCTTTTACGCCTGAGATTCACCTGAGCACGCTACCTAATTTTGAAACGCTCAAGCAAATGGTTTTAGAACAAACCGGACCAAGTCAAAAAATTGGGTTGCTTTCTGAGGAGGGCTTTACACTCATAGAACTCACCCAGCCGCAGCACAATCTGCCGGTTGGCAGTTTGCAGAACTTTTTAGACGCTTACTTAGCAGATCACACACAAACCCGCATTGATTATGTACATGGCGATGACGTGCTCAACTCACTCGCACAAATACCAGGGAATGCAGGCTTCTACCTTCCACCAATCAGTAAGAATGCTTTCTTTAAGTCCGTCATCGATGAGGGCGCCCTACCGCGGAAGACTTTCTCTATGGGGCACGCAAAAGATAAACGTTTTTATATGGAATGCCGCCGAATAACGGTTTAGCACTTGACCTTTGGAACAATTGTGCTATATTTGATTAGAAAATATTTTCAACAAAATACGGAGTATTAACCATGGCTGCCAAAAAACCAACTTCAAACCAAGCCAATACCGACGCGGACAAGAACATGAACGACGTAAAAAAGGCGGTTTTAGACCGCGCTCTGAACGACATTGTCAAACGCTATGGTGAAGGCAGCATCATGCGCTTAGGCGAAGCACACTCAATGCAAGTGGATGCCATCCCTACCGGCTCGCTTTCCTTAGATTTAGCATTAGGGGTCGGCGGCATTCCGCGCGGACGGATAACCGAGATCTTCGGTCCGGAATCTTCCGGCAAGACCACGGTTTGCCAGCACATCGTAGCTGAATGCCAAAAACGCGGCGGAACTGCCGCTTTCATTGATATGGAGCATGCGCTAGACCCTAAGTATGCAGCCCGCTGCGGCGTAAAGATCGATGAATTGCTTATCTCACAGCCTGATACTGGTGAGCAAGCTTTAGAAATCGCAGAAACATTGGTGCGCTCCGGCGCTGTCGATTTGGTGGTGATTGACTCCGTTGCAGCCTTGGTTCCACGTGCCGAAATCGAAGGCGATATGGGCGACCCCACCATGGGCGTACAAGCCAGGTTGATGTCCCAGGCATTGCGCAAGCTTTCTGGGGCTATCAATCAGACCAAGACAGCTGTGGTTTTTACCAATCAGCTGCGTCAAAAAATAGGCGTTATGTTTGGCAGCCCCGAAACAACCACCGGCGGGATGGCGCTTAAGTTTTACGCTTCTGTGCGCTTGGATATCCGCAGAGTGCAATCCATCAAAGTCGGCGCGGAAATTGTGGGTAACCGTGTGCGCGTACGTGTGGTTAAAAACAAAGTCGCTGCGCCTTTCCGCACGGCAGAATTCGATATCATGTACAACGAAGGGATTTCTAAAGCCGGCGATATCTTGGACCTGGCAACCACTTTGGAAGTAGTTGATAAACGTGGGTCTTTCTATTCATATAAGGATACACGCTTAGGGCAAGGACGCGAAGCTTCCAAAAATTTCCTCAATGAGAATCCGGAAATTATGGAGGAAATAGAGAACACTATCCGCACAATGGGTAATGTAGATACCCTCTCTGGTAGCTGGGAAGGAGATAGCGGAGAATCTAATGAAAGTTCAGAATATTAACCTAAATGATACACATGAAACTAAGATTTAGGTAGAGTGTTTAAAATATTGATTAACCAAATTACTAAAAGGAGTATTTGATGAACATTTTATGGAGAATTCTGATTGGAGCATTAGCTGGAGCATTGGCAGATTACATTGTTAAAGGAATTGATGTTTCGCTTATTGTCAAAATTATTGTCGGCATAATTGGGGGTGTTATCGGTGGTTGGGTATTTGGTCTACTAAATATTGCCGCATCCGGTTTGATTGGAGAATTAGTTATGGCATTGGTCGGCGCTATCATTTTGCTGCTGATCCTCAGAGCCATTAGACATAAATAATTCAGGTATAAGCATTCACCGAAGATTAATTTTAAAAGCCCCTCAGCTAATTGAGGGGCTTTTTACGTTTTATTCTATGAAAATTTACGTACCTTCCTGCCAGGAGTTGAGATACTTGACCTGAGCTTCGGTAAGGGTGTCAATTTGCACATTCATAGAAGCAAGCTTCAACCGAGCGATTTCTCGGTCTATTTCTTCTGGAACGTCGTAAACCTTCTTCTCGAAGTTGGCACGATTTTTTACCAAATACTCTGCGCAAAGTGCCTGGTTAGCAAAGGACATATCCATGACGGAAGCAGGGTGCCCTTCAGCAGCTGCCAAATTGATCAAGCGGCCTTCACCGAGCAGATGAATCACGCGTCCATCTGCCAATTCATAAGCTTCCACAAACGGTCGCACCAAGCGCTTTGCTACAGCCATCTCTTCTAAGGCTGGGATGTTAATTTCCACGTTGAAATGGCCTGAATTAGCTATCAGAGCACCATCTTTCATCACTTCAAAATGGTGGCGGTCAATTACATTCAAATCGCCCGTAAGCGTCACAAAAATATCGCCAATTGGGGCAGCTTCGCTCATAGGCATCACGCGGAAACCGTCCATCACCGCTTCGAGTGCCACGAGCGGATCCACTTCAGTCACAATCACATTTGCGCCCATGCCGCGAGCCCGGTTGGCTAACCCGCGACCGCACCAACCATAGCCTGCCACCACAAAGGTCTTCCCAGCCAGCAGGATATTCGTCGCCCGAATAATGCCATCAATAGTGGATTGACCAGTGCCATAGCGGTTGTCAAAAAAATGCTTTGTCATCGCATCATTGACTGCGATGATCGGGAATTCCAAGGCACGGTCAGCAGCCATAGCCCGCAAGCGGATAACGCCGGTAGTGGTTTCTTCTGTGCCGCCAATGATATTGAGCAGCAGCTCGCGGTATTCACGATGGAGCGTCGAGACCAGGTCTGCACCATCATCCATGGTAATATGGGGTTTGTGCTCGATAGCAGCGCGCAGGTTCTCGTAGTACGTGCGGTCATCCTCACCCTTGATTGCAAAGACCGGGATCTCATATTGCGAAACCAACGCAGCAGCCACATCATCTTGTGTGGAAAGGGGATTAGAAGCGGTAAGCACAAGATCAGCACCGCCAGCTTGCAACGTACGCATAAGGTTGGCTGTCTCGGTGGTCACGTGCATGCACGCAGACATGCGAATGCCTTCAAACGGACGCTCTTTGCGGAACCGCTCCTCGATCGTGGCTAAGACGGGCATCTCACGCGAAGCCCAATCGATACGGCGCCTTCCTCCTTCAGCCAGATTTAAATCTTTAATACGATAACTTTCCATTTTTTTCTCCAAATTATCCTTATGATTTCATTAAGTCATCTAACTCGCCGTGGTCGTCAAAATATCGGCGGTAAGTGTGTATAAATTCATTGCGTGTGAAGCGGTGATTTTGTGTCCCATTGCAAGCGATGCAGTATGCAGCAGCAGTGGTACCCATTTCTCCACACACCCGCATGCTCTTATGATGCAGATAACCAAAAAGAAAGCCCGCGCGGAAAGCATCTCCTACGCCAGTCGGGTCGATCACTGGAGCCTCTTCGATAATCGGGACGACGAAATCCTCCTCTGAGGTGTGGATGCGAGCACCTTCTTTCCCTAAGGTAATCACGGAAAACGCTGGAGCAGCCAAAATCTCCGTCTCCGAGAGCCCAGAGTGTTTTTGCAACAGCTCGAACTCATAGGCATTCACAAACAAACCGTGAGCATTCAAAACGCCTTTTCGAAGCGCTTCGTGATCCATACGGATTATTTGCTGTCCTGGGTCAAAAATCGAACGCAGCCCAAGTTGTTGGGCTTCTTTAATATAGCGCTCCATGGCACGTGGATCACTAGGGGAATTCACCACAAAATCGTTCTGCTCGGCATGCGCTTCAACCAGCGGGAGGTCTGCAGAATCAGCCATTGCACCGGTATAAAACGACGCGATCTGTGCATTATCAAGGTCAGTATTCACAAAAAACGAAGCCGTAAATTTATCCGTAATGACACGAACACCGCTGCAATCGACGCCTAAAGCCTCTAACCTGCGGCAATATTCTGGGAAATCTTGCCCGGCAGTAGAGAAAAGCAAAGGGCGTTCACCTAATAATGCCAGTGTATAAGCAATATTCGCTCCTACACCGCCATAGTGGCGCACCATATCATCCACCAAGAACGACAGACTGATTTTATCCAGATGCTCTGGTAAGATGTGATCCTTAAAATAGCCCGGGAAGCGCATCAAATAGTCAAAGGCAATCGAACCGGTCAAGATTGTTTTCACGAGTTCCTCCCTGCATGCTTGAGAACCGTCAAGCTGCGGAAAAACGGCGGATATAGCACGCCGCTTTCGGTGATTAACCCAGAAAGCAAGCGGTGTGGTGTAATATCAAAGGCATAATTTCGCGCTGTTGCACCCTCTGGAAACACCGCCCGCCCTTGGTAGGTCAGCGCAAGCACTTCAGCCGGGTCACGTTCTTCTATCGGGACTGCATCACCATTCGGGCTGGAAAAATCAATTGAAGAAATCGGAAAGGCTGCATAAGCTGGGATACCGTTATCATAAGCTGCTAAAGCGAGCATATATGTGCCAATCTTATTGATCACATCACCATTAGCAGCAACGCGATCAGCCCCAAAGAGCACCCGGTCTACCTTTCCAGAGCGAATCATATAACCCGCAGCTGCATCCACGATAATATCGTAGGGGATTCCGTACTGCGTGAGCTCCCAAGTAGTCAAGCGGGAACCCTGCAAACACGGACGCGTTTCATCCACATAGACATGTATGTGTTTGCCTTGTTCGTGTGCCAAGCGAATGACTCCTAAAGCCGTGCCGTAATCAACCGTAGCAAGTGCGCCCGTATTACAATGCGTGATAATCACATCCCCATCCATAAGCAGATCAGCACCATTCCGGGCGATAGCCAAGTTAGTGTTTACATCCTCATCAGCCATCTGTTGTGCTTTGCTTAATAGTGCTTCTTGTAACTCACTGACCGAGCCGGAAAATTGATCAACCAAGGAGAGCATGTTTTCCACTGCCCAGGTCAGGTTGATCGCCGTAGGCCGTGTTGCCAACAAATACTGTCCGGTATCATGTAAATAAGTCTTGAGTTTATCGATATCAGATTGGTTGCTTTCTCTGGAAGCTAACGCCATACCAAACGCTGCACATACGCCGATTGCAGGTGCGCCGCGTACCACCATCTTTTGAATAGCTTCAGCAACATCCACGCTGGTATGCAGTTCAAGATAACGTAATTCCGTTGGTAAGCAGCTCTGGTCAATGACCTTCACACACTGCAAATTTTCATCCCAAAATATTGATCGCATCACATATTCCATTAAAAAGCGCCTTTTCGGCGCATTAATCAGGCAAAGTGTATCATTCTCTTGATAAACTGTCAAAAATCAACCGCCTTGAACGTTGATTTTTGTTCGTATCAACTCGTTATATAATCAGGACGTTATGAACCGACGGACCCCACCCATTCGCTGGGCAGCTATCTTCATGCTTACTATGACCTTTTTCCTTACCACGATGGAGTTGGTCCGTTATGCCAGTTTCCGAGCTCGATTCCCTATGGGTATGCAAATTGCCGGAGTGCCCGTTGGCGGTCTGACTTATGAAGAAGCCGCAGACCGTTTGGTCCAAGTTTATCAAGCCCCTATTGAGCTGCTCTACGAGGATGCACGCATCCAAGTTCGTCCAGCAACACTTGGCTTTCAACTCAAGCTGGAAAATATGCTGGCAACTGCTGATAAGCAGCGTGTTGCCCAATCATTTTGGGCTGGTTTTTGGAATTACCTTTGGAATCGGCCAACAAGCTCTTTAGACATCCCCTTGCAAGCGGAATTTGACGAGCAACGCATGCAACACTTTCTCGAGAACGAAATTGCCGTGCGCTACAACCGCCCTGCTTTGCCACCCATGCCCATGGCTGGTGAAAGTGCCTTTTATCCAGGTCAGCCGGGCACCGAAATCAACTACGAAGTTTCGCTCCAACGCATTAAACAAGCCCTGGTCTCCACGGAAAATCGGGTGGTAAGGCTGGAAATTCAAAAGACGCAAGCTCCCCGCCCAACGATCGATGTCTTGGAATTTATGCTGAAAGAGATTATCGATAGTTCTTTGTTTGACGGCTTGGTTGAGCTTTACCTCAAAGACCTACAAAACGGTTTAGTGTTGCATTTTACCCATAACCGAATAGACGAAGAAGATATTCCCGTTAATATCGCCTATTCTTCGTGGAGTACCATTAAAATTCCGGTGATGGTTTCGGCTTTTCGCCGAATATCTGCGCCTTATGATCCTAATGACCTGATTATGATGGAGCAAATGATCGAGCGCTCAGATAATGACTCCACAGATGCACTCGCCAAAGCGGTCATTGACCCAACCTTTGCCCCCATGGAAGTTACTGAGGACATGAAGGCACTTGGGATTGAAAATACATACTGGGCAGGCTTTTTTGCGCCTGGATCGCCGATGCTGCAGGATTATAAAACCCCAGCAAACCAACGCACAGATTTTTCCACAGAACCTGACCGCTATGCCCAAACCACGCCACAAGACTTGGGTTTGCTGCTCGAAGATATCTATTATTGCGCTAAAGACTATGGCGGATCTTTTCCGTTGGCTTTTAATGGAGAGATAACGCAAGAGGAATGCCAGCTGATGGTGGATTACTTAGCCCTGAATAAGATCGGGGTACTCATTCAGGCTGGCGTACCCGCCGATGTCACCGTCGCGCATAAACATGGTTGGGCTTATGAAGTTGATGATGGCTACATTCATACTATTGCAGATGCGGGCATTGTATATACACCCGGCGGTGACTATGTATTATCGATTTTTGCCTATCACCCTATTCAAGCCGTCTTTGAACCCGTAAACCAATTATTTGCGAAGCTCTCGCAAGCGGTTTATAGCTACTACAACTTATCTGCAGCCCAGTAACAAACGAGATGGGGGAAAATTCTTGTATATCACCTATGCGCAAGTCTTATTAATTTTGATTCAATTAAATTCCCTACCTAAGCCTTTTACGAACGATTCTTAGGAGGCACTTCAAAACCTAGTATAATTTATCTGCAAGCCCCCGTAGCTCAATGGACAGAGTGCCTGACTTCGAATCAGTCGGTTGCGCGTTCGAGTCGCGCCGGGGGCATATTCCAAGCCACTTTTTCAGTCGGTTGCGCGTTTCCCCCTGCGGAGGACAGGTGAGTCGCGCCGGGGGCAATTTAACCAATTTTTACCAAAACTCAATTCATCCTCAATAATTTTCTCAAGGGATATAATCATAAAACTCTACTTGATGGTTGGAGCATGCATGAAAATCGAACAAAACAGCCGCTTACTATTTATAGGTGATTCCATCACAGATTGTGGAAGAGCTGTTCCTGTTGGAGAAGGTAACGGATTAGGTAATGGCTATGTCAGTATGGTGAATGCCTTCTTTCAAGCTTATTACCCAAAGCGAAATATCCGCGTCACGAATATGGGAACCAGCGGAAATACCGTGCGGGACCTAAAAGCCCGATGGCTGCGCGATGTTATCACTCTTGCGCCCGATTGGTTGAGCATCATGATTGGAATCAACGACGTCTGGCGTCATTTCGATTCGGCATTACAACCAGAAATTCAAGTTTCGCTTCAGGAATACCAATCTACGTTACTAACGATCGCCCAATCAGTTCGCCTAAGCCTGAAAGGTTTGGTGATCATGGCGCCTTATTTTCTGGAGAAAAACACAAAAGAACCCATGCGTCAAATGATGGATGCATATGCCCAGGCAGCAGCAGATGTAGCCCAAGAGGTTGGCGCAATCTTCGTCGATATCCAGAGCATTTTCGATCGCTATCTGGAAACTCAGCATTCCATGAGCCTAAGTGGAGATCGCATTCATCCCAATTTAACGGGTCATTTGCTGATTGCGCAAGCTTTCCTTTGCGCAATTGATTTTGATTGGCAGCTGCTCACATGCCAGCATGTTCACGAAGATTTAGTGGATAACCCTGAAAAAGTTTAGTCAGTTTGGTCACATAATGGGTTCGCAAAACTTAGCTAATTTTAATGCCCAAGAAATCAGAACGCAAATTACCTATGCGAAAACTTATAGAATTTTAAAAAAAGACTGAATTGGGGATTCTATGCAACCCGCAAATCATCTAAATCAACCCACAGCGCTTGAGAAAGCCTTTCACCACGACATGCTCCAGATTTATCAGCGGGCAAAAGTGGAGTGTGGCTATAATGCCACCCGGTTCCTTCAGATGATCGCGAATTATGGCGGTCTCAAAACCGCTCAGAAACTGCTCGCAACGCCTAACCCCTCAGAGGGCTTTGAGGTACTCTGGGAGTTCCAGCGTCTTGACCTCTCCATAGAAAACCTGGTATTGAATCCAAAATACCGCTCACTTTTTACCGAAGAGGAAATTGCAACCGCCAAAGAGCGGCTTAAAGCTTATGGATTTACACCAAAAGTGTATTAATGTTACGGGCAAATAGTTAGCACCATCAAGCTTAGCCCCACAAAATCAATCAAGGCTAGTGAAAGTCCTAGCCTTGATTGATTTGTAAAGATGTAGATTTAATCTGATTACGCTTCGTGAACCTCATCCAACATGGCTTGCACAATCTCCTCAGGTGGGAAAGGTAAATCCTTTTGGGAAAACATCAGCACCGAGAGTAAGGGCATGTCCTTCACAAATTCAAGAGTGCCCATTTCGATTCCGCCTTCGGTATCTTCGAGTTCCTTGATATCTTTTTGCGAGCCACGGGCAATCATTTGCTCGATAATAGGTTCAATGACTTCCTTACCGCGCGGATCTTCCATCCACTCCGCGATGGTCGATTCCATATTCAGAAGGCTGGGCAGTACAAGTGTCGATTCCAAAATGACAGTCACGGTCTGGCGGATATCAACAGAGGAAGCGCCGACCAAAATTTCAAATTCGCCGCTTTCGGTAATCCAGCGGTGGTAGCCGGGATGATACAAGGCAAATGCTCTAAAATCCAGCGGGATGCTTACAGTTTTAGTTTCTCCGGGTTGCAATTCAACTTTAGCAAAGCCCTTTAGCTCTTTCTTGGGCCGGCGCAAACTGGATTTCTGGTCGTGCACGTAAACCTGGATTATCTCTTTGCCAGTGACCTGACCTATGTTCTTAATATCAACCGATACCACCACACCATCAACATCTTTGAATGTTTGGTGCGAAACTTTCAGGTTGCTATATTCAAAAGCGGTGTAACTCAGCCCGAACCCGAACGGGGATTGTACTGGAACTTGCTTCTCATCGTAGTAGCGGTAGCCGATAAATAAGCCTTCACCATAGTACACCTTCCCAGCCTCCCCTGGCCAGTTGATAAATGCCGGCGTATCTTCGAGCCGAATCGGGAATGTCTCAGAAAGCTTGCCGCTTGGGTTCACTTTTCCAAATAAGATATCAGCCACAGCCATGCCTCCAGCTTGACCCATCATCCAGCCTTCCAAAACAGCGGCAACGCCCTCAATCCAATCATGCATCGCGACTGCAGACCCATTATTGAGCACCACCACGCTATTGGGCTGAGCTTTAGCAACCGCCTTGATGAGCTCCACTTGTTGTTGCGTTAGGTCGATGTTCTGGCGGTCATAACCTTCGGATTCGATATATGACGGCAAAGCGATAAATAGGATCGCTGCATCGGCTGCAGCTGCTTCTGCCACCGCAGCATCAATCAGATCCTGACGGAAATCCTCACCCTTTGGATAGCCCTCACTATAACTAAACTCTACCTCGGTAGCAGTCTTTTTCAGCTCTTCCAAAGGAATCGATACTTTTGTAGGGTTGACGTGTGAGCTCCCGCCGCCCTGAAAATGGGGAGACTTCGCTCCGCGGCCAATCACAGCAATCTTTCGCTGACCCTTAAGCGGGAGCAAGCCATTGTTCTTCAGCAGAACCATACCCTCAGAGGCAATTCTTCCGGCTAATTGATGGTGCGCTTCCTGGTCGAATTCACCGCCTTTGGGTGTTTGTTGAGCTGTAAAAATAATTCTCAGGATGCGCCGCACCGATTCATCCAGGATGGCTTCGTCCAGTTCTCCCTTGTGTACAGCTTCCACAGCCGCTTTTACCCGTGCTTCTTGAGGTCCTGGCATTTCGAGATCAAGCCCTCCCTTGAAAGATGCTACCCTGTCGTGCACAGCGCCCCAGTCGGAGACCACTAAGCCTTCAAAACCCCAATCTTGCTTGAGTATCTTGGAAAGCAGCTCATAATTCTCGGAGGCATATGTCCCATTGAGTTTGTTATAAGAGCACATCACCGTCCAAGGTTTGGCTTGCTTAACGGCTTTTTCAAAGGCTGTTAAGTAAATTTCGTGCAAAGTGCGCTCATCGATTTCGGAGCTAATCGAAAAGCGCTGATATTCCTGATTGTTCCCTGCAAAGTGCTTCAAAGAGGTCCCCACACCTCGCTTTTGCACGCCTTTGATGTAATGCGTAGCCATTTCCCCAGCTAAATATGGATCTTCGGAAAAGTATTCAAAGTTACGCCCACAAAGCGGGGAGCGCTTCATGTTCGTGCCCGGACCAAGGATCACATCCACGTTTTGCGCAATGCACTCCTCTGCAATGGCTTCGCCCATCTGTTGCACCAATTCAGTGTTCCAGGTGGAAGAAACACAAGAAGCGGTCGGGAAACAGGTGGCTGGCAGGCTTTGCTGAGCAGGATCGCTCATATCTGGCACATGACGCAGTCCGTTTGGGCCATCCGATACTGTCATCGAGGGTACGCCTAAGCGCTCGATCGGCGTTGTATTCCAGAATGAAGCCCCGATGCACAATCCGACTTTCTCTTCCAAGGTCATTTTCTTGATGATTTCTTCGATTTGTTCTAACATGTTTCTCTCCTATATTTAAGCATTTGCCGCATGTGCGTAAGTGTCATACACAGAGCGGATTTTCAACGCGGATTGGATTTCTGTTTCCTCCCAGCCAGCTGGAACAGGAACGGTAACGCTGATCGACCGTTTTGCCGGCAGGTCAAAGTAATTATCGCTGAACACAGCTTCTTCTCCTTCAAAGGTCAGCTCAACCAATCGAGCAAGAGAGGCAGCAGTCAGGATGATATGCGCAGTTTCTTGTTCAACTTTAATCTGAGCGCTAATTTCTGGTTCCTTGAGTTCTAAGTGTTTGGTTGGGGAAAAGTAGGCTGTCTGCCGGCTAACCATCTGCTCCCCCTGCCAGAGCTCAGCAATAAACACTAAGCTTCTCGCAAGATCTGGGTCATCCTTCAGAATGGTAGAAAAGTCTACCTCACAGAGCTTTATAGCTTGCATGGGCTCAGCAGTAACCTTTTGAAATCCTGTTTTGGCTACATCCCCATCCAATGTCTCGAGTGACCATGTAAGCGTACCTTCCCAAGGTTCGCGGTGTTCGTTCGTAACGTAAACTGTTTGCACTGGCGGGGCATCTTCTAATGAAAGCAGCACCGGTGCATAAAAGCGCTTCGCCGCATAGTGGAGCGCTTTCCAGCGTCCGAAGTAATCGAGGCTGGACCAAGATGCCACCGGCCAGCAGTCATTGAGCTGCCAATAGAGGATACCAGAGACTCGCTCTGGATGCCGGCGCCAATGTTCAGCGCCGTATCGGATGCCCTCTGCTTGCAAGACCATGCTCAGATAGACCAGCGATTCAAAATCTTTAGGCAGGCGAAAGCTATCCAGCATTTGGGCGATGATCAACTGGTTGCCGCTGGCATTCTTTTGGTGACACTCCATGATATATGAGGTCATATTCCAGTCTTTTTCCTCGGCGAAAAAACGGATGGTTTCCATCGGCGGGAGCGCCTGAAAACCAAACTCACTCATAAAGCGCGGCAGTTGCGTGCGATAGGCACTGAAGGGTTTGCGCCCATGCCACACATCCCAATAGTGAGAATCGCCTTGTGTTTGACCGTTAGGATCCTGAAAAGCCACCCCAGAAGAAGGCGAGCTTGGCCAATAAGCGTGATCTGGATCTTCCGAAGCAATCCATGCTGGTAGAAGTTGATGAAAAAACTGAGTGTAGGCAGTTTTAATCGGCTCGAGGTTTATTCCAGGCCATTCCCAATCGACTAAGCCCCACTCCATCTCATTATTGCCGCACCACAACGCTAAGCTAGCATGGTGACGCAATCTGCGCACATTTTCCAGGACTTCTTGATGAACGTTCTCCAAAAAGTCCGGTTCATCCAGTGGATAAACGCTGCAGGAAAAGATGCACTCCTGCCAGACTAAGATCCCTAAGCGGTCGCAGACCTCATAGAAGCGGTCATCCTCATAGAACCCGCCGCCCCAGACCCGCAGCATATTCTGATGTGTGAGTACAGCATCCCCTATTAGCTTTTCTAACCTTTCGCTCGTGATGCGTGTTGGGAAAGAATCCGCCGGTATCCAATTGGAACCTTTGGCGATAATTGGCTGCCCATTGACTACGAAAGTGAATGACTTGCCCCAAGCATCGGGCTCCTGGCGCAGCTCAATCGTTCTCAAGCCAACATGATAGAGTTTTTCATCCTCGGTTTGCTCGCCTCTCAAGCTGATCTGCACCTGATAGAGCGGTTGCTCCCCATAGCCATTAGGCCACCAAAGCTGCGGATGATCGATGATTACAAAGACATTCGCGCACTGAGTTTCATCTATCGGACTGGAGGCTTCCCATACCTCGCCTGTCGGGGAAATGACTTGCATAAAAATGTCATAGTCTCTTTTGTGCCAAGCTTGGATGGTAACTTCCGCTTCCAGCCGCACCTGACCTTCCGTGTGGAATTGGCGCAAATGAACGTTCTCGATACGGGCATCATCAGCGCCTTCCAAGCGGATATCTTTCCAAATCCCGATAGGCGGCAGTTGCGGACCCCAATCCCAGCCAAATTGGCACGGAGCTTTGCGTAAGTGTGGCGCACCAGGTAAACCTTGGGGAACCCCCTGCATGTGACGTATCTTCTCCCGCTCAGCACAGTAACGCACCGGCGAGCTGAAGGCAATGAAAATTTCGTTCTCGCCAGGTTTTAGGAGATTTTTCACATCCCAGCGGAACTGGCGGAACATGTTTGCCGTACTCCCCAAAATTACCCCATTCAGACTTACCGTCGCTAAGGTATCCAAGCCGTCACAAACAAGGTCAATGTGCTCTCGCTGGGCAAGTTCCTCATCTACCAAAAAGTAGCGTCGATATTCCCAATCGGATTCCGCAACCCATTGGACCTTCTTCTCGTTATCCCCCACGAAAGGGTCGGGGATACGGCCTAAAGCTAACAAGTCAGTATGCACTCCCCCGGGTACTGTAGCAGGAGCCCATTGTTCCATGCCACTCTGACGGAATTCCCAAGTTCCACTAAGGCTTTGTGTTTTCATGCAAAAATGTACTCTCCTTATCAGGCTATAGTTCAGAATTATGGATATAAGCAGCTGTTGAATAACACAGCCATATCATTCCGTGGAATAGACGACGGTAGAAAGATCCCATTCCTCTCGTATCTTGGGCACGTCGCTGATTAACCGTTTGGTATAGGCTTCCTTAGGGTGTAAGATTACTTCCTCGGCTGTGCCGCTCTCCACAATCCTTCCCTTTTTCATGATGTAAACCGTCTGAGAAAGATAATAAGCCAAACCGATATCATGCGTAATAAAAATGAGGGTAGTGCCTTCTTCCGCATTCAGTTTCAGGAGCATATCCAAGATGGTTGCTCTTGAACAGGCATCGATCATCGAGGTGGGTTCGTCAGCGATTAAGATCTTAGGTTTGAGCAAAAACACGCGCGCAATCATTAAGCGCTGCATCTGTCCACCTGAAAGTTCAAAAGGATATTTATTGGTAAGTTCCTCGAACTTCATATTGACGAATCTGCAAGCTTCACTCATCATGTGAACTTTTTCTTCTCGGGAGATGTTTTTCCCATCGCGCATGTTAATGCAATCCAAAAGAACATCATCGATTTTCCGGAAGATATTATAGGATGAGTATGGGTCCTGAAAAATGGCTTGGATATTTTTCCAATATTCCAATCGTTTCTTGTGAGTGCTGATATCCCGCTTTTTACCTAAGAAGTAAATCTCGCCCTCCGTTGGTTCCGTAAGTCCTAAAAGCAACTTTGCTAATGTGGTTTTTCCACTACCCGACTCGCCCACAATCGAGACAATTTCTTTATTATGAATTTCAAGCGACACGTGATCAACTGCAAGGGTCTTAGTGCGCCCCATACCATATATTTTCGTCAAGTCGATACATTTAAGGCATGACCCCGATCCATTATCCATTTTGATACGCCTTTCTTAATTCTTCTTCAGAAAAAATACAGCGGTATTCTCGTCCATTACCAAGCTCTTGCATTTCAATCGTGTGCATCTTTGTGCACTGCGGAATGACATATTTACAGCGAGCTGCAAAACGGCAGCCAGAGGGCGGATCCTTTAAATTAGGTGGAGCCCCAGGGATTGCAACGAGCTTCTGTTCTCGCATGCCTTCTTCTGGCACAATCAGCGAGCCCATCAGCCCTCGTGAATAAGGATGCAGTGGATCAAGGACGACTTCATCCGCAGTCCCCTTTTCCACGATTTGGCCTGCATACATGACCATAATGTCATCAGTTACGTTATAAAGCAGCGGCAGCTCATGGGTGATAAAAACCATCCCTTTAATAAATCCGCTTTCCATCAGGTCCACGAGCATCTTGATGACCATTTTTTGGCTGGTTACGTCCAAGGCTGAGGAGGGTTCGTCAGCAATCAGGACTTTCGGTCCAAGAATGACGGAGACGGCAATCACCGTACGCTGCTTCATTCCGCCTGAAAGCTCAACCGGGTATTTATACAGAACCGATTCTGGTAGCCCAAGTAAAGTAAAACGCTCTTTAGCCAAGTTAAAAATTTCTTCTTTTGTGGCTTTGGGGTTGTGAGCCCAAATGACATCCTGAATAAAGCTGAGGATCTTTTGAGTCGGGTTGAGCGCATTCATCGCAGCTTGAGGGATGTAAGAAATTTCCGTCCCCAAGATTTTACGGCGGATGACGTCTGGATCCATTTTGGTAATATTATTTCCATCCAGGTAGATATCTCCACTGATGTAATGCAAGGGCGGAAAATAATAACCCATCATACTTAACGCAAGCGTTGACTTTCCACAGCCTGACTCTCCGGCAATACCCAATGATTTTCCTTCTTCCACTTTGAGGGAGACGCGATCTACTGCGTAAACATCCTCGTGAAAACGGGTGACGTACTTTGTTGAGAGTTCGTTAACTTCCAATAAGACTTTAGACATATTCACCTGCTATTCCCGCAAAGTCGGATTGAACACCTGGTCGAGTCCTGTGTTCATCAGGTTCATTGAGAATGTGATTAGCGCAATCATGATTATCACCGGTAGGTAAGCCCACCATCTCCCCATGATGTGAGCTTGATAGATCATTGCCCAGTTCATCATCAACCCTAAGGTAGGCACATCCGTCGTGCGAGGACCTAACCCCAGGATAGATAAGCTTGCTTCTGCCAGAATTGCGGATGATATTTGCAAAATCAGAGCCATCACAACATAAGAAGCAATATAAGGAAAAATATCGTGGGTAATGATGTAAAAGATAGAGTGCCCAGATAACTTCGAGAGGTTGACATGGTCACGGTTGCGTAAAGACATGACCTGTGAGCGCACCGCTCTGGTAGTCCATACCCACGAAGTAAGCCCAATCACAATGGCGATGGTAACTGCTCCCCGTTTTTCCTGCCCGATGCTGAAAGAAATTAAAATGAGTAACACAAAGCTCGGAATCACGGTAAATAGATTGGTAATAAACATGATAAAGTCGTCTACCCACCCACCAATGTAACCAGCCAAAAGACCCAAGGTTAAGCCAATCAGAGTGGCAATCACCCCTGCCACCAGCCCAATTTCAAGTGAAACTGCCGTTGCCCGTACAAGTTCAGTTAGAACATCCCGCCCAAAATTATCTGTCCCTAAGGGCAGTACGCGGACATTCGCCACTTCGTTGATGTTTACATAGTCGGTTTGATTGACGATCCCAACCTCTTGGAGTTCGCCTGTTTCTGGATTTTTCTCAGCAAGGATAACCCCTTCGATTGAGAGTAGGTTTCTAATCGAATCATTGAGGCGCTGATAATAGCGTTGCTTGGCATATATCATCCCTAAGCTTTCATTGGGGTCGTAATTCTCAAACCAAATGTCTAAGAGTGCTTTAATATCATTTACATCAATTTGTTCTTCAGGGATGCCATATGCCACAAGCCAGGTTTTCATTTCCTCCCGGTCTTTTTCTGGCAAGCGCTGTGCAATGCGGTTAGCAGCGGCGTCTTTGAGGTTGAGTGTATAAGTATTCGGCGCGTAAATGCTATCGTAAGTATTTACGTAAGTTCCAGGAGGGAAAAAAGTTCCCTGCCCGATAATTGCCAAAGGGTCCCCTTTGACAAAAAGTGGATATATGGCGATTAACAAAAGCAACGCGACGAGAATACAAAACCCAGCTACAAACTTACCTGAGTGAAAAACTTGCCTGAGTGTATGTTTCATTGCTCCCCCTCTACTCTGCCTGCGCAGCTTTGATCCGCGGATCAATCAAACCATAGACTATCTCAATAATAAAATTAGCTAACAATACCATAATCGTGATAATGAGTGTCGAGGCTGATATTAAAGGGTAATCCTGCCCCATAACACCATTGAGTAAGGTATACCCCAAGCCAGGGTAACTAAAGATAATTTCCGCAATCAATGCACCTCCTACCATGGTGCCGATGGATAGCGCCAAGCCAGTAATTTGGGGAAGCATCGCATTACGGAAAACGTATTTAATAATCGTTCGATCCTTGATCCCCATAAAGCGGGCATATTTTACATAATCTGCATTTAGCTCGTAGATCGACATCGAGCGCATGCCAATCGCTTGACCACCAATCGCTACCAACACAATAGACCAAAAAGGCAACTGGTAATGGACAAATACAGACTTCACAAATTGCCAGCTGAGATTTGGAATCAGGTCGTAACCGTATCCTCCCGAGGTCGGGAACCACTTTAAGTCCACCGCAAAAATAGCTAATAAAATAACTGCCATACCAAAAGCCGGGATATTACTAACGAATATGCTCACGGGCATAATCACTTTATCCCAACCTTTTCTGCTATAGGCTGCAACCGCACCTAAGACATTTCCAATGACCCATCCCACGATGATCGCTGGAAATTGCAAGCCAATTGTCCACATGATAGAGGAACTGAGGATATCTGCTACTGGTCTAGGGAATTGGCTGAAAGAAAGCCCGAAATCGCCTTTCAACACATTTCTTACATAAATAAAAAATTGTTGAATCATGGGTTTATCCACTCCGAAAAGCTCAGCATATCTTTCATACACTGCTTTCATTCCGGTGGTATCCGACATTCCCTGTGCCAACCTCCCTACAATTGCCGCTACAGGATCGCCAGGCATCAGTCGGGGAAGAAAAAAATTGAGGACAAAAGCAAATATTAAAGTAATAAACAACCAGAGCAGCTTATTTAGGAAATATTTCCGGTAACCCTTCATGTGAATCTCCTTCTTAGCCAGCCATGTTCCGAGAAATTCGGAACATGGCTGGATTCCACGAATTTTAGTTTATGGATTAACGAGGGTCACATTGTAGAGACCAGCGACTGACCAACCATCCATTAAGTCTAATGGAGGTACAGGGGGAACAGTCCCATCACCTTCATGCGGGAAGTTCGTCCAAACACTTTCGTTCACCGTATGGAATGACTGTGGACGATACATCAGCGTGAATGAGGGAATATCCGTCAAATAGATCCTAACCAACTCGGTGTAAGCCTCTTTCAGCGCGGCTTCATCGGTCATCGAGGGGATTGCTTGAATAAGCGCATCTGCGTCGGCATTCTTGTAGCCACCCCAGTTGCCATTCCAGTTATTGGTGGTCTCGGCAAATTCAGAGCTCATCAGGTGGCGAATACGCGACCATGGTTGCGTAGGACCAGCGCCATCGCTCCACATCATGAAAATGTCAAAATCTTTCTCGGGCAGCGGCCAGTTGGTCACGATAGTCTGATAAACAGCCCACTCAGGGTAATTGGTTGTAATGTCAATACCAATTTCCTTGCCTGCTGCAGCAACAACTTCGATTGCTGCCTGCCAATCCGACCAGCCATTGGGTGCCGTTGCAACGTAGTGCAGGTTTTGGCCTTCAAATTCTCGCCAACCATCTCCGTCCGTATCCACGATGCCAGCATCATCCAGCAACTTCTTGGCACCTTCAATATCCTTGCCTGCAAATTGCAGGTCCTTCACGGCGTCATGGTCATATAATGCCTGCTCGCCTGGTGTCGGATTCATCAATGAGCGAGGAACTTGGTCAAACGTTGCGGATTGATTAGTCATTGCATTGGCAATGATCGTGTCATAGTCCACTGCGATAGCAATTGCCTTCCGAACGGCTAATTGGTCTAAACCGTACGATCCTAAGTTGAAGAAAGCCGTCGGCAGACTGGCACCAATGTGATAAGGAGCCTCAGGTAAGTAAGTCGAAACCGGCAAACCTTCCTTAAGCCACAGGTCCTGAACGTTGGCAATAAATTGCTGCGAAACATCAACCTCACCAGCCTTGAAGGCAGTCGTGCCAGCAGCATTATCCTTGTAGATCATGTGACCAAGATACTTTGGAATAGGAAGTTTGCCCCACATCGAGGCATCCTGCCCCCAATAGTTCTCGTCGCGGATCAAGATAACTTTCGTATCATCTGTGTAGAACTTGGTGTAAGGACCAGACCAGACGACATCATCAGCTGGATCAGTCAATAACGCTGCGGAATCTTCCCCAACGCGCGCTTCCAACTTTTGGGTCCAAGCTTTCTGGATCACATAGTTGCTGCTCAAATAGGATTGAACAAGCAATGGGTTCAGCGCTTGACCATTTTCGCCCAGAACAGCTTTTATAACGACTGTCTGCGCATCCTCTGCCACAATATCGGCAATGTAAGCCTTATTTGACGCTCCCGTAGCGGTATCATATTTAACGTGGGTTGCCCAAGTATAGGCTACATCTTCGGCGGTTACAGGGGTACCATCGCTCCAATGCGCAGCGGGTTTAATCTTGAAGGTGATTTGTGTTCTGCCCTCATCCCAAGCGAAATCGCCATCGGCGAGCAAAGGATAAACCTGACCATCGAGCATGTTGTATAGATAGGGCGTCTCGAACATCAAAACACGGGCATTATCTTGCTGAGCAATGGTCATCGCATTGTTACAACTGGAAGAATAGGGGTTCCAACATACAACCGAACCCCACTGTTGACCATTGAAATACATGGTCTCTTTACGTGGTAAGACTACTTCCCCAGAGGGCACTTCTTCAGTCTCTGTTGGAGCTTCTGTCGGTTCCTCTGTCTTTTCAGTTGGTTCTGTAGGTGCAGCTGTAGTTTCAGCTGGAACCTCAGTGGTTGCTGTGCCACCGCATGCACTAAGCACAACAGCAAGCACGAGCAATATGGACAAAATAGTTATTCTGCGTTTCATTTTTCTCCTTTTAAACTTTAGAAACAAACAACTTTATTGACAAACAAACTGTTTTTCTTCCTGATATCCGACCTCCTTCTTCTCAACCTTGTTCCGAACGAAAAATCCACGCTAACATTCGAGACGTGCCTTTTCAATTTAAGGCTGCTCCACTTAAATACGCACCACAGGATTGCCGAACAACAAGTTCTGTATCCACGATGATGCGTTTCTTTTCCGTTGAGTCGGTTTCGATCATCTCAATCAGTGCTTCTGCAGCCAAATTCCCCATTTTCGATATGGGTTGACGAACCGTCGTCAAAGGGGGATCTGTTTTAGCAGAACTTGAGAGATCATCAAAACCAACGATAGCGATATCTTCCGGAACATGAAGATCCGCTTCTCGTAATGCGCGCATTGCTCCATAAACCATCATATCGCTGGCAATAAAAACTGCATCTGGTTTTTGCTTGATCAGGCGTTGCATTCCTTTGTAGCCGCCCTCTTCCGAATAATCCCCTTCGGCAACCAAAAGCTGAGAAAACGGCCGCTTCGCATCCCGGAGAGCATTGAGATAACCCTGGAAGCGATCTGCACCGGAAATTTGGTCTAAATCACCTGTAATCGTGGCAATGCGCTTATAGCCTAAATGCACTAAATGCATTACAGCATTGCGTGCTGCTTTCACATTGTCAACATCTAAATAACTGACATCTAAGACCGGGTGGCGCCCAACCATTAAGAATGGGATATGGCTATCCATAAGTGAATTGACGATTGTGTCTCTGATAGGTACCGAGGCAATAATCACCCCTTCAATCAGTCCGTTATGTAAAATCTGCGAAATCAAACGGCGTTCGTACTCAGGCTCAGAAAGCCATAACATAACGGAATACCCCAAGGCATTGCATGATGTCGAAATTCCTTGAAGGAGTAGAGGGAAATAGGGATCACTAAAAATTTTCACCACGCTCGTTGGGATAACAACCCCGATGATATTCGTTTTGCCAGAGACGAGCCCTTTTGCTGCCAAGTTAGGTTGAAAACCAATCTGATCAAGGATTTCCTGTACCTTTTGACGGGTTGATTCGCTCACATTGGGGTCATGATTAACAACTCGTGATACCGTTGAACGCGAAACTCCGCTCAGGCGGGCAATATCTTCTAAGGTGAGTGGCATCGATTTACCCGGTTTCTTTATTTCCGATATGAAATTTATCGGTACAACCAACTCAAATGAGCGCTATTAATGCTCTTTTGAATTAGCCTTCAAACGTGCTTAGCTATGGGAGTGATAGAAGAGTTTTGCTAATCTTTTCAATTGAAATCAGCTTTACTTTAACGTACTTTTATCAATCTCGTTTTAGCTGAGCCTTTAGCATTTAAATCAAGCTGCATTGGGAACGCTCCCAAACTTGCTTTTATTATAGCACCTCAGGGGCTTTTGTCAATAACAAATTAACGATTTGTTTATATTTCTTTAATTACAGGTGGGTTTTAATGCTAAATAAGACCTTTTATGGAATGTAGAGATGAATTTCTTAGATAACCTGGGTAAGAAAAGGCTGCTCAGGGAAACCTGAGCAGCCTTTTGGTACACACTGTTTTACTTGGATATTAACGGCAGATATATTCTCGGCAAGGGATGCACAATCAATACAACTGTGGCTTCGTTTGAGTCAAGCTCACCATCGTTTACCTTGAAGACCAGGCTGTCCGTCCCAAACCAGTGGGAATCCGGGGTATAGGTGCAGTACCTTCCATCACATTCCAAAGTACCATGCTCTGGTTCAGTCACAATGTGGTAGGTTCCAAAATCGCCATCTGGATCAGTAGCAAGTAACTCAAAATCTACCGCTGTGTTCTCCATAGTTTCGACCGTTGCACCATATGCAACAGGCGGATCATTCACTGGGGTGACAGTTATACTGACAGTTGCAGTATTGGAATCAGCTAAGCCATCATTGACTTTATAAACGAAGCTATCCGGGCCGTTGTAGTTCAAATATGGAGTGTAGGTGACAGTCAATCCATTGATTACCAGAGACCCATGCAATGGCTGCGTCACGATTATCACGGTAAGTGGATTCCCATCTGCATCGTAAACGTCGAGTGGAATATCCAAAGATGTATCTTCTGCCGTGGTAACCGTCATGTCCTGAGCTACTGGCGGTATGTTAATTTCATTTACTGTAACCGTAATCGTCTCGCAGACAGTCGCGACGCCATCGCTTACGCAAACGTCAAATGTGTACTCTCCAGGACCCTGCGCTTCAGTTGGCGTCCAGGTAAATTCACCAGTATCAGGATCAATAGTAGCCCCATCGGGTACCTCGCCCGTTGTCCCGTCTTCCAGGCTAAAGGTCAGCGTTTGAGCAGGGATATCGCTATCGGAAGCTGTGGCAGTAAAGGTCAGGGTGTCTAATTCATCGACTTCTTGGTTGCCAATTGGATTTAATACTGGCGGCAGGTTAACTTCGTTCACGGTGACTGTAATGGTTTCGCAGTCACTTAGTGCGCCGTCGCTCACGCAAACATCAAAGGTGTAAGTTCCAGGGCCTTGAACCTCGGTGGGCGTCCAGGTAAACGCACCAGTGGAGGGATCAATGCTCGCGCCAGTTGGTACATGGCCAGCTGTCCCGTCTTCCAGGCTAAAGGTCAGCGTTTGAACGGGGATATCGCTATCTGTTGCGGTGGCGGTAAAGGTAAGGAGGGCTAGCTCATTTACAGTCTTGGACCCGATCGCTCCCAGGACTGGAGCAACATTGACTTCGTTCACAGTAACCGTAATGGTCTCGCACACAGTAGCAACGCCGTCACTCACGCACACATCGAAAGTGTAAGTTCCTGGGCCTTGAGCTTCGGTGGGCGTCCAGCTAAATACGCCAGTACTCGGATCAATAGCAGCACCGTAAGGCACTCCGCCAGCTGTTCCGTCTTGCAAGCTAAAGGTTAAGGTATTCGCAGGAAGATCAGCATCTGTAGCCGTGGCGGTGAAGGTCAACACAACGAGTTCATCAGTGGTCTTATTTCCAATCGGCAAAAGGACAGGAGCAATATTGACTTCGTTCACGGTAACCGTAATGGTCTCGCACACAGTAGCAACGCCATCGCTTACGCAAACATCAAAGGTGTAAGTTCCAGGGCCTTGAACCTCGGTGGGTGTCCAGGTAAATACGCCAGTGGAGGGAACAATACTCGCCCCTACGGGTACCTGGCCAGCCTCTCCATTTGCCAAGCTGAAGGTCAGCGTTTGAACGGGGATATCGCTATCTGTTGCGGTGGCGGTAAAGGTAAGGAGGGCTAGCTCATTTACAGTCTTGGACCCGATCGCTCCCAGGACTGGAGCAACATTGACTTCGTTCACGGTAACCGTAATGGTCTCGCACACAGTAGCAACGCCGTCACTCACGCACACATCGAAAGTGTAAGTTCCCGGGCCTTGAGCCTCTGTTGGCGTCCATGTAAACACACCAGTAGAAGGATCAATTGCCGCACCAGTCGGCGCATCGGTCAAGCTGAATGTAAGCGTCTGTGCCGGCAGATCGATATCAGTCGCCGAGGCTGTAAAAGTGAGCAGCACCAGTTCATTGACGGACTTATTCCCAATCGGGCTGAGAATAGGTGCATCATTAACTGGGATTACAGTAATACTTACGGTGGCTACATTGCTGACGAGTTGGCCATCAGCAGCATTGAAAGTGAAGCTATCGGGTCCGTTGTAATTTGCGGCGGGTGTATAGGTTAGGATGGGAGCTATCCCAGTGAGGATACCATGCATTGGTTGGGCAATAACCGCAAAAGTAAGCGTATCTCCATCCTGGTCATATCCTGTTAGCGTGATACTCAGCGGTGTATCTTCTAGCGTTTCCAACGTCTGGTCATCTGCTACAGGCGCATCATTGACGTCTAAAATTGTAATTACAAAGTTCTTTTCAAACCAAAGTCCGCCCTGATCCGTTGTACGAATGCGAATGGTGTAACTATCTTTGGTTTCGTAATCAAAGATTTCAGCAGAAAGTAATCGATTACCATCGATACGGAAGAAAGCATTGTCTGGGTGATGTTCTAAGTCAACGAGCGTGTAAGTGAACGTGTCTCCCAAATTCGGGTCCACTGACGAAAGATAGCTTACGACCGTACCGATAGGCTGATTCTCAAGGATGGTCTGATCTGTCATGGTGATATCCGTGGGGGGCAGGTTGCCCTCGCTCACGGTGATGGTCACGGTCGCAATATTCGAATAATCGCTGCCGTCAAACACTTTATATGTAAAGCTAGTGTTGCCTAAGAAATCCGTTGGCGGTGTATAGCTGAATGCTCCGGATGTGGCAAATACCAATATGCCTTCTCCGGCAGGTATATCCGCCACAAGCTCAGCAGTGAGAGTGTTCGCTGGCAGGTCGGCATCTGTATCATTAGACATGACACCAGGAGCCAAAATAGTAAGCACCTGGTTCTTTACAGCTCCATAAGTATCATTTACCGCTACCGGTGGCACGTTCACTTCATAAACGGTTACTTCAATTTGCTTTTCGTCACAAAGAATAGGGGTTCCATCGTCGCAAACCTTAATGCTAAAAGTATAGGTTCCTGGCCCTTGTGCTTCGCTCGGAGTCCACGTAAATTCGCCAGTGGAAGGATCAATTAACGCACCAGCAGGCGCACCCGTCAAGCTGAATGTAAGTGTTTGGGCAGGTTCATCAATATCGGTTGCTGAGGCAGTAAAAGTGAGCAGCTCCAACTCATTGACGCTCTTATTCCCAATCGAGCCGAGCACCGGCGCGTCATTCACAGCCGTGACAGTAATCGTTATAGTCGCGACGTTGCTGTCGCTTGTGCCATCATTTACTTTGAAGGTGAATTCATCCGGGCCGTTGTAATTTGCATTTGGCGTGTAGGTAAGTGCTGGCGCTGTTCCGCTCAGTGTTCCGTGCTGCGGTTGGGTGTCGACCGTCCACGTTAACGTCCCCGGGTACAAATCAACCGCCGTGAGCGTTATCCCAAGGGCAGTATCCTCGGGCGTGCTGACGCTTTGATCCTCGGCGACAGGTATATCGTTGAAAAGAATGCTTACCGGAACCTCGTCGGTATACCCGTATTCATCCGTAACGGTGCCGCTGAAGCTGTACGGACCCGGCAGATAGGTGCCATCGATGCGCAGGTAGGTCTCTACTCCGCCATACTGGTAGCTGAGGCCATCCACTAATTGGTATGTTGGTCCGGCGCTTACTTTTAGATAGAATATGGGAGAGTTCCCATTAATGATTTGCCACATCACGCCCTGCCAGCCCGTCGCACCTTCCACAACACCCCGGCCTGCCCAGTAGGCAAAGAATCCGCTTGGGTAGCTTTCGATATAGAACGGGTGCAGGCCAAGAGCGAGCGGCCGGTTAACCGTCACTGAGGGTGCGTTCAAATAGTAATATTTGACCGTTGTATCCAGCAGCATGCTGTACCCCGCAGAGAAACTGCCGCTTAGGTTAGTCCATTCAGTCTGATTGAGCGAATATTGCAGTTGAGCGTCCGTAAGCTGCAGGAGCCCAACAAATGAAATGTCAACATCGAGCGCATCACTGAAGCCCATATCGTCTTCCACTTCCCCGCTGAAGGTGTATGCACCCAGCAGGTAAGTACCATCGACACGCAGCAGTGCGGTTGTGTTGCCCATCGCGTATTGCAAGCCGTCAAGCAGGGTGTATTGTGTGCCTACAACTTTGAGGTAGAAGAACGGAAGATCTCCATTGATAATTTGCCACATCACGCCTTGCCAGCCGGTGGCGCCATCGACTACACCGAGACCTGCCCAGTACTCAAAGAAGCCTGTGGGGTATCTGCTGATAGTGAAGGGATACAGTCCGTCTGCCAATGGACGGTTGCTGGTGATGGTGTTGGTATCCAGGTAGTACCATTCCACATCTGGGTCCAGCTGCATCACAAATCCGTCCTGGTAACTACCAGGCACTGCCGTCCAAGGCCCAGCTGGATCAGTGGCATTCCACAGATCAAGCGCAGTCACCTGTAGGGCAACGTAAACCGTAACAGTGATCGTTTCACAATCCGTAAATACGCCATCGCTCACACACACGTCGAATGTATATACGCCAGGCGCTTGCGCTACCGTTGGAGTCCAGGTAAATACCCCGGTAGCCGGGTCGATGCTCGCGCCTAAGGGTGCTCCGGTGAGGCTATAAGTTAACGTTTGACCGGAATCTTGATCGGTTGCAGTCACTGTGAAAGTGAGAAGTGTGCCGGCAGCGGCAATCTGGTCCCCGATTGGCGCCAGAACTGGTGCATCGTTCACATCGATGATGAGGATTGAAAACACCTCTTCATAGTATGCTCCCCAAGGATCTGTGCTGCGCACCCGAATGTGATAGCTATTCTTAAATTCATAATTAAAGCTCACAGCAGATTTAAGGGTACTTCCTGTAATTGTGAAAGACCCATTGTCGGGGTAACCTGTTGGATTAACAAGCGTGTAGGTGAAAGTTGTATCTCCATCCGGATCGGTGGAGCTGAAAGTCCCAATGGTCGTGCCGATTGGCATGTTCTCCTGGATGGTGTTATTGGAAAGAGCAATATCCGTTGGCGGGCAGGAAGAAGTATTGACGACCCCATCCGTAGCGGTAAACGGAATCTCAAAAGCATCCGGCCAGTTCACCAATATGCTGTTAGCCGCATCGATATCGATCGGAGAACTATCATTTGGCACTATTGCATGAAGTGTTATGAGAATGAGGTCACCCGTCCCACTCACTGGGTTCGGATCCCCGCCAGTGCCTTGCTTCGCCAAGCCCCAAGAGATAAAGCCATTCACATTATCAATTTCATTGCTCGGCTCTGGCAGATAGGTTTCACCAGGACCAATAATAAATGCCGCCGGCACAATGCTGTTCACTTGGATTACAGCCGGATCAAAATAAATCTCCAAGTGAAACGCAGTTAGATTGACCACATTCCCAACTCTGATTGCGACAGTGATCGCGCTACTTGGACATGTAGTCGCGCTTGAGGTCGCTGGGTTCACATATAGGGTAGTTTCCGTTTGTGCTCCGGCCGCAACGGGCAAAGCCAGCGATAAGATGAGCGTGGCAATTGCGATAAGAATACTGATACTTCTTTTACTATGCGTCATTTTTCCTCCTCTTTATTCTCGGATTGTGAACTTTTTTTGCCAGTTTGCAGGTAAATAATCACGCCGATAATAGCCGCGGCAACGATCAATAAAATCCACCAGTTTTGCGCCAGCGAAAAGCCGCTTGCTTGTTCAGCTGAAGCAGGGGCCACGGTAGGGAATGCTACAGCTCCAACTACCGCTGTAAACACTGCCGTTTGCGTCGGGGCCGGCTTGGTGGAAGTTGGCACAGGGGTCACCGTCGAGGTGGCGGTAGGAGCTAGCGTAGGAATAACAATAATCGAAGTGGGGTTTTGCACTGGGATGGGGGTAGCGTTGCTTTGGGGCGCAGCGGCAGAGACCGTTACCGTATTGCCAACCAGCTCCGAGGGAATCGCAACGCCCTCGCGAGTGGAAAGGTCCGCTCGCACCACATCCAACGGGCTTTCACCCTCAGCTTTGCCAACGGCATAGAGCACAATCAGCACGCCGCTTCCAGATTTTGGCTCGCTCGGGTTAACCTGGGTCATGACAAAACGAATAATGCCATTTTGAGCATCCACAGTGTTATAAAGCACCATGCCAGCATCCAAAAACGTGCCCAATGCCGGCTGAATGCCATTCGTTTGTGGGTCTGCATCTTCAATCGTCAAAATGGTCGGGTCATAATGCAATTCCAGATCCACAGCATAAAGATCTTGCACATTGCGAATTTCAATAGGAATCTCGATGCGCGCCGCCGGCTGAATCTCATAGGCTTGAAACACGCCAACCTGCGGGTTCGCTTGCGCCTGGACTGGGCTGCCCAACACCAATGCCATCACAACCACAAACAATAACCCAATCCATCGCTTCAAAGCAAAACCTTGTTTCATAAAACCGTCACCTCGTCTATAGTTTTTGTCTGCGGCGAACCGCAACAATTAAAAGTACTGCTAAAATCACCAATCCAACGATTAGCACAATCCATAAAGTCGATTCCAAGGAGCCTTGCGCATTCGTTGCCAGCGTACCTGCTTGCAAAGCCTCTGCTTGTGCCATCAAAGTGGCGTTATGATTTACCTGCGCTGTCTGTTCATAACCGGACGCCAATGCCAGCTCGGATCCTGCTATGCTTCCGAAGCTGCTTTTGCTTCCTCCATTGAAGGGTTTCTCTTCACTTGGGCTTTCCTCCACCGGGAAAGGAACTTGCCCCGGCTCCGGATTCTCGTTTCCTGGTTGAGTCCATTTCTCTGTCCAGGCGGGCATTTGGCTGGGTTGCAGAGGCAAGGTGGTAGTTGGCGTTGCTGTTGGCAGGCTCGTAGATTTTAGCGTTAATGTTTGGCTAGGTAGCTCAAGCCAGGTGCCAGTCGTTGTTGCGGTTGGCAGGCCCGTGGAATTTGGCGCCGGTGTTTGGCTAGGCTGCGCAGGCCAGGTAGCAATCGGCGTTGCGGTTGGCAGGCCCGTGGAATTTGGCGTCGGCGTTTGGCTAGGCTGCGCAGGCCAGGTAGCAGTCGGCGTTGCGGTTGGCAGGCTCTTGGAGGTGGCTGTGGGGGTGTCCCTTGGCGGGTTGGTCGCGGTCCAGACCGGCGTATTCGTCAGCGTCGGGAGAGGCGTCACAGTTGGCGTGTAAGTTGGCGTGTTAACCACCCGTACCATTGCATCTTCAAGCGCCGGATAAGTAGAATTCCCGAGTGCATCTGATAACTGACCGTTCGTCAAATCGATGAGTGTCTCTCCCAAGCTCACCGTATTAAACGTAAAACTGAGCAGCACGCCGCTGCCCGAAACCACCGGCTGTGCTAGCTGCGTCGCTGCCAGGCGAAAATGCCCAGGCTCAACCATCAGCATCACTTGTGCCAATTGCTTGAGAAAATCTCCATAAGACCAGCTGGCAAGCGAGAGCACATCCGGGTCATATTCCAATTCAATATCAAAAGCGTTGACGTTCACCCCCTCCAATACCCAAAGCTGCAGCAGCACCTGATTGCCTAACGGCACACTGACCATATCAGGGTCAAAGGTCAAAACTGTGTCATTTTGTGCCCATGCCGGCTGAGGCTGCCAACCTAAGGTGAAAAGCAAGATCACCATGATAAGGAGGCAAGTCTGCCGCTTTAGTTTCAAATTTGCCCTCATTTATCTCACAGTCCATTTATCAGAGCTCGAGAAGTCTTCATACGCCTAGGGTGTCCAGGCTGTATAAACATCCGCCGAGCTCAAGCCGTAATTCCCAGCAACTAAAGCTAAATCGCGAATATTAACAATATTATCAAAATTTACATCACCATTCAAGGATTGCCCCACGGGCAAATCCTTTTGAGATAAGCCCCATTGCCCGCCGACGATGCCCACATCGCTAACATTAATAATATTATCCGCCCATTGCGCATTGCCACAGCGCAGCGTAAGCGGCTGCATCGTATAGGCTCCCGTCATGTGAATAGTCTTATTCAGCTCCACAGTCACGTTCAGGCAGCGCGGTTGAGCCGTGGTGACGGTGTAGGTATCCGTCATGACATTGCTCAGCGTCAGGTTGATGCCGCTCTGGTTTAGAGTTTTAGCGCGGTAAGGTCCGGCCCCAAATATGACCCCGCTCTCGAGCGTTACCGGGATCCCTCCGCGGCTCACCTGTCCTTCCAGCCCAAAAGAACCGTAAACAGAGGCATAGGTAAACACGCTTAATTGACCATGGTGGATTTGAACAGGGATGGGGTTTGCAAGGCTATCGGAAAGATGAACATCCGCCAAAGTTATCGGCGAAATGCCCAGCGAAACGCCCTGAAAAGTCAGATAAAGCAGCACGCCGCTGCCAGTAAACCCGGGCGTAGCTAATTGGGCAAATGCAAGGCGTAAATAACCTGGGTCATTTACGATAATCGCCTCCCAGAGATTGGTCAAGATGCCCCCATGCGCCCAATAAGTTAAATTCAATAACGCTGCATCGTAAGTAACGGTGATGTCAAAAGCATTCAGTTCCACCATATTTTCCACATAGACCTGCAGCGTGACGCTATTATTTCCATTGAGGTCCAGAGAACTGGAGGCAGGTAAAATGGAAATCGCGGCTTCCCCCTGCGCCGCGATGATGTGGTGCAGCCCTCCTGGGAGCAAGAGCAGGCTCAGAAGGGCAGCACCCCATAAACAGCGTATGATTTTCATTAAGGTTTCTACAAAATTGGTTTTGCAGGCCGGGGTGAGCCGGCCTGCAAAAATTCAAATTCAATTGATTTTTATGGTACCCAGGTAGTATAAGCCGTTCCTGAGGTCAAACCAAAGTTGCCGCCAACCAGGGCTAAGTCAAGGATGTTGACCTTGCCATCAAAGTTGGCATCTGGATCAGTAGAGATTAACTGACCATAATATGTACCAATCAGAGAGGCATCGTCAATATCGATAGCATCCTGACTTGTACCTTCATTTTTGACATTCCCGCCGCGCAGCATGAGCGCATTCAGAGTCTTCGCGCCATCAACAGTGATAGTCTTATTGCTCGCTGTAGTCAGGTTCAGGTAACGCGGTTGATTCGTGGTGATCAAGTATGTGTCCCCAGAAACATGTTCAATCACCAGGTTATTCGAAAGTAAATCGAGGGTTTCCCCAGCGAAGGGTCCATAGGGAAGCGTCTGTGCGGTAAGGGTTACCGGAATACCTCCACGGAAGTTTCTTCCTTGCATACTGAACGTACCCGTTACAGTATAGGTACCCACAAAGGTGATTTGAACTTGAACTGAATCAGTAGCATCATAAATGTCCTTCACCGTTCCAATGAAATGATAGGTGCCTAAGGGGTAATCGCCACTCACACGCAGCGGGTTTGGATCTCCCTGCAGACCGTCAATCAGGTCGTAGCTATCTCCATCGACTTTCAGGTAGAACATGGGCTCTTCGCCGATGATAATCAGCCACATTCTAGCTTGCCAGGTACCCTCAGTTGCATCTGCAGTCACGCCTTGATCCGCCCAATATTCATAGAAGCCATCTGGGAGAATGGTAGTATCCAGATAGAACGGATGCAAGCCATCAGCCAGCGTGCGGTTCACGGTCGGATTATCCGCATCCAGATACTCAAATGCATTCGCCGGATCAATCGCCATGGTGTAGCCGTCAGCTAACGTGCCGTAAACTTCCGTCCAGGTTGATAGGTCGACAGATTCCAACAGCTCTATATCGGTCAGGCTGAGCGGCTCGACAAAGGTGATGCTGACAGCCACATCGCCAGTATAACCAAAAGTATCGGTCACCGTTCCATTGAAATGATATGCACCTAAGGGGTAATCGCCACTCACACGCAGCGGGTTTGGATCTCCTTGCAGACCGTCAATCAGGTCGTAGCTCGTCCCATTGACTTTCAGGTAGAACATGGGCGCATTACCATTGATAATCAGCCACATATGAGCTTGCCAAGTACCAGCAGGGGCATCTGCAGTCACACCTTTGGCCGCCCAGTAGGGATAAAAGCCTGTTGGCAGACTACTGGTATCCAGAGTGAACGGGTGCAGACCATTAGCCAGCGTGCGGTTCACGGTCGGATTATCCGCATCCAGATACTC
>Ga0208826_1000296_pt1 | contig 55211 bp, 48 predicted proteins | sample AD_UKC115_MetaG_FD_184451 | JGI IMG/M metagenome (GOLD analysis project Ga0208826, IMG submission 184451) | Active sludge microbial communities of municipal wastewater-treating anaerobic digesters from Hong Kong - AD_UKC115_MetaG (SPAdes)... | ecosystem: Engineered > Bioreactor > Anaerobic >... | reverse complement strand
TAAAGAAAATATCGGATAAACATAAGGATATAGTAAGGAAGTACGCCAAACTTCGTAAAGAATATTTAAAGAAGCATCCACTATGTAAAATAGTGTTACCCGGCTGCACACGACTAGCAACTGAAATACATCATTCGGGTAAAAAGTATTCTGAAGAACTTTGGTTAGATACTTCCTTATTTATATCTGTATGTTCATCCTGCCATAAAAAAATTGAACAAAGTCCTTCCCTCGCCAAAGAACTAGGAATTTACAATTATAAATTATAATATGGACAAAATCAGTACTTTTACAATTAAAGACACTCTTGCTAAAACAGAGCACTATGGTTGTATAATGGGTAGCAAATCGAATTTTAAAGGCAAGAATAAACCTGCAAAATTTATCATTTATAAAAATGATACAACTGTAAATCTTGAAAAATATCTTGACTTTTTGGATGAATGTGGTCTTATAACAGAATGTATTGAAAAAGAAAACTATTACGAAGTTAATTTTAAACCTGAGGATTATAAAAATACAGGACACTTCATGTCTGCTTTCACAGCAGTTAGATATGCCATTGATTCTTATATAGGATCAGGTAAAGATATACCTAATACAGCTTTAAAAATTAAGAAAGAAAATCCTGATGTAGAAAATCTTATTTGTTTACAGGCTGCTCACTATACTTGCATTGATGATTATCCTGACGGACTTCATCAAATGTTAAAAAGAGCAACTAAAGCTGTTACTAAAGAACAATATCTTAAGAACTTAGATAGAAATATTGATGGCGGAAATGCTTTACAAAGTGATGTACATTTAAGTTGGGATGAACTGCATAAAGCATCCAAAAAATCCAGTAAAAAGCTTCTTGAAAAAATATTATGAAAGGAAAACTTTATATAAAGAATGGTAGAATCCTCGTTGGTCACGAGGATTTTCTTTTAACCGCTAAGAATCTTCCTGATGGTGAATATATCTATGATTTCCAACCAACTAATAACAGGACAGTTGAAGAATGGAGAAAGTATTATTTCTATCTGAGAGATATACTCTTTGAAGAAGGTGAGACAGGATATGGTCGTGAAGAACTTCACGACATAGCAAAAAATAGCATTTTACATGAACTCCACCCTCATCTTTTTGAAAATGGAGTACCCTGTTTATCAACAAGAAAGCTGACTTCCGATGGTTGGCAGGAGTTTATTAAAAAATTTAAAGAATTATCATTTACAGTTTTTAATTGTTATTTATAAAATTATGAAAAAAATTATCATTTTTGCAGCATTATTTATCCTTTTTACAGGATGTGCAAAACCATCAGAAAAAAAATTGAATTCTAGTAATTCAGAATTTAATGTGGAATTGCTTTTTACAGTAGATAGTATTAATGTTTACAGATTTAATGATGCTGGATATTACATTTATTTTACTAATGCTATTGGTAAAACACATTACACACATGTGACATCAACTGGAAAAGTTACTACATTTCATCCTATAGATGTTGAAAATAATTAGGCTAAACATTGAAGCCTTTGTGAGAGGAAGTACGTTCACGGCAACAAGGTGTAATTCCCTGACCAGTAAGTGGATTAAAGTTCTACCGTGAGCTTAGTAAGCAATACTCACATAAAGATGACAATCCTGAATTGACAGGGTATACTGATGGGCTAATATGGGGGTTCAAATCCCGCCGTTCCCACTAAAGCAGGATAGGTTTAGCAGTATGGAGTAATCCTATACGTGTTGTTCCCTTGAGAAAGGAATTAATAGATGTTGACGCATAAGCATTTAGGAGTAAAAGGATGTCCTAAAGAAACGAAACCGTGTACGTAACCAGACGGGAGTCATAATAACCGACAAATAAACAAAACGGTAATGTGGCATGCTATCCATATAAGGAGGCAGGATACTAAGAGGATAGAGTAAGGACTATTGAATGGTATCCATAACTGACCATGAAAAGGGTGAATCGTTTCTGTAGAAATACAGTTTAGCAGCGTTGTATCCTACAACACGAATGAGTTCTCAGCTTGACCCTACTCTTATTGAGAGCCTGTGAGTTTAAAGACTGCACGGACTTGAGATAAGACAAGAGGGTGCTAGTTTTTGTACGCTAGTTACTAGCGGCGGGGCTGTGTTTCTACACAACCCCTTTACGGACTTTTAGCTCAGACGGTTAGAGCAACTGACTCATAATCAGTGGGGCGGGGGTTCAAGTCCCTCAAAGTCCACAAATAAAAGATATGAATTTACAACAACAAATTGAGTACACAGAAAAAGAATTAGCTTCTTATAAAAATTCAGAATATTCTTCTAAAGAGATAATTGATTGGTTATCATCTGTATTAGAAAGTTTAAAAAAGTGGGATGCTTATATAGTATCTTTAACAGAACCCGATGGGTGGGAATGTAAAGAGTCACCCACAGGATATTGTGATTATAAACAAGAAGATGGAAGTTATGATGAAGATTATTGTAGATATTGTGGTAAACCTGAAGAACGAAAGTAAAATTTATTAAATGACCTCAAAAGAATATATTCTATGTGCCGCAATTTGGTTTGATGATGGTAAAAAGTATGCCCTCCAACCTTACAATATAACAAGTGGATTAGTTCTGTGTGGATGGAGGCATGGTTGTATATTTCCACAAATTGGTGGCCTTGTTAAAGAACGTCAGAAATTGGGTATATACGAAAAGGAGCAAGGATTTCTAACTAACAAAAACAGATTTGTTGACCGTGTAGAAGGTGGTAAAATAGCTTTTGAGGCGGGGCAGACTGAAGAACTAAAAGACTACTTATTCAGCGAGGATTTGTGGTAATTAACTTATTTCACAAAACACTAAAATATGAAGCGTATATGGAATTATATAACTCAAGATGATTTTCCTACTGAGACTTGTTTTGCAATATGGTTTGTAATTGTAAGTCTTGGATTTGCTTTCTATTATAGTTTACAAGGATATTAACTTAAAGTTTAACAAAACTTAATTTTGAAATTATAAAAAACATTTGTAGCTTTGTAGTATTCACGGATGGCTCCCTTTCCTCCATGTAAGCAGGGATTAAATCATATCTTTAGGTGAAACATTCCTAACTCATTAGCTGAGAAGCTAAAATGATATAAGGGTCTTGGCCGACCAAGAGCATCCGGTAAAGCAGTAACGCCATACAGGGGGTGAAAGTGAATACTATTAAAAGCTATTGATTATGAAGTATGTAGTATACGATATTGAGACATTACGAAATTTATTTACAGCTTGTTTTCTTGATTTTGAAACAAAGAAGAAAAGAGAGTTCGTAATATTTGATTCCAAAGACCAACTGAAAGACTTTGTTAAATTTCTTAACAAAATTCAAAAACATGAATATACTCTTGTCGGGTTCAACTGCCTCGCATTTGATGGTCAAATCCTCGCTCACATACTATCCGAATATTCCTATTGGATGGATTGTGACTTCATCACTGTTACTGATATTATTGATTCTATCTATTCGAAGGCACAGGAAATCATAGCTTTACAAGCTGCTGAAAGATTTCCTAATCTTATTCCTGAGTGGAAGCTTCCTATTCCTCATATTGACCTATTCAAACAGAAGCACTATGATGGAATGGCTAAGAAGGGTACATCACTTAAGTGGATTCAATTCTCTATGAGATTTCCTAATGTTGAGGAAATGCCTATTAGCCATGACCAATTAGTTACTAAGGAGCAGATACCTATGGTTCTTGCTTATAACTGGAATGACGTAGAAAGCACAGAGGAGTTTTTTAACCGCATTAAATTTGAAACTGACCTCAGAATACAGCTTTCAGAAAAGTACAACCAAAAGCTTTTAAATGCGTCTGAGCCACGTATTGCCAAAAGCATCTTTGGTAAATTTCTCTGTGAGGATATGGGTATTGATATGAAAACCCTTAGAGATATGAGAACATATAGGAAAGTTATTAAACTTAGTGACGTTGTTTTCCCATACATTTCATTCAAAGATAAGCAGTTACAAGATATATTTGAATCTGTAAAAAAAGTTAAAATAAATGTAGGTGAAGGTGATAAATTTAAATATAGCTTCAATTACGGAGGTATTAATACAGATATTGGTCTTGGTGGTATTCATGCCTGCTGTTCTCCGGGAGTATATGAAAGCTCGGATGAATTGATTATAGAAGATATTGATGTAGTTAGCTTTTATCCTAACTTAGGTATTGTTAATGATATTCGTCCACAACACTTAGGAGGTTCATTCTCAAAGATTTATAAGAACTTCTTTGATGAACGTCAAAAAATTCCTAAGAAAGACCCTGTTAATTACGTCTATAAAATTATTCTTAACTCTACCTATGGGTTGAGTAAGGAGATAAACTCATATTTGTATGACCCTTTCTTTACTTATTCTATTACTATTAACGGGCAGCTTAGTCTGCTTATGTTGGTGGAATCTCTTGTACAACAAGTCCCTAACATTAAAATCTACCAAGAAAACACAGATGGAGTTACTATTGGGTATAATCCTGCATATCGTGATTTGGTGTCTACTATTTGTAAAGATTGGTGTGAATTAACTAAATTACAATTAGAGCATGCGTTCTATAAGAAAATGATTATCAGAGATGTAAATAACTACATTGCTATTAAAGACGGATTCAACTGGGATGAATATCAAAACTTAGTTAAACAGGGAAAAAGGAAGGATTATGGATATATCAAGCACAAGGGCACCTTTGAACTTGACTTGGATTATCACAAAAATCCTTCCTTTCAAATTATTCCTTTAGCTACTGAAGCCTATTTTTTAGGTGGAGTTGATTATCGTGAATTCATTAAGAACCATGATGATATATATGATTTCTTAGCAGCAGTTAAAAGAAAGAGTAATTTTGATTTAAATCTTTATAAATCTGTAGATGGTGAAATGGTAAAAGAAGCACAACAAAAAGTAACCCGCTTCTATATATCCACACAAGGAGGTATGTTGATTAAAGATTTTAACGATAAACGTAAAGTAGCAAGGACTTCGGTAATTGCAGGATGGAAAGTTCAACCTCTTAATAAGGTTATAAGTACGTCAACTAAAGATTATCCTGACCTTAACTACGCATATTACTTTAAAGAAACTGAGAAGATGATTGCCTCAGTTGAGGCTGATAAACAACAACTTGAATTAAAATTTTAATTATGAATCAAGAAGAATTTGATAAAATTTTTGAAAAAATTACACGTTTTGAAGTAATTAATCATGCAAAGAATGATAAGCCTATAGGACGACTTCTTACATTATATAAAGAATTACATCATTTTAATAATGTTGAAATCGAAATCCAAGATAATGGACGCACATTAAAAATATTTTTAACTTAATACAATGACAGACGCACAAATTACATATAGTGTTATACTTTTAATATCTATACTTGCTGCATTTATAGCACATAGTTTAAGTAAAAAGACACGGGCTTCAAAAAGGAGACTTGACAAATTACTTGATAATATACAAAACTGTAAGAGTCGTCCTGCTTGGCAGCACTGGTATGAAAGGTCTATACAATTTGAAAATGCAGAAAAAGGAAATCTTGGAATAAATGATTTTTTACAACTAAGAGCAATCCTTCTTGCAAAAGCGTATAAGTTAAATGAGGAAATGTTTAAAAGATGATTAACAAAGAACGGCTTAAAATACAAAATGAAGTACTTGATGCTTTTGAGAAAAACAGATACAAAGGATTTGCCATAGTTCCTACAGGTACAGGTAAAGCCTTAATATTAATTGAGATTCTTAAAAGAGTTAAACCTAAGACCGTTTGGTATCTTTGTGATTCTGAACGTAATAGGGATGTGACTTTCAGGGATGAACTTATCAAATGGGGTGCTGAAGAATGGATTGACCGCATAGAGTTTATGTGTTATCAAACTGCTTATAAGCGTTCAGGTGAGCATATTGACCTTGTTCTTTGTGACGAGGCTGATTATGCAATAACTCCTGCCTACTTTAAAGCCATTACTGAAAACCATATTAAACATCCTGTATTAGTATCAGGTACTATCAGTAAAAAGAAAAAAGATATTTTAAAGGAAGCTAATATTCCTATTATCTTTGAAATCGAAATTGATGAAGTTGAGAAAAGAAAAGCTTTAAATAAAGCTAATTACTTTTTAGTTAACTTTATGTTAACACCTGCTGAAAATAAAAAGTATTTAGGTTTTAATTATGCATTCAGAAAAATGCTTAATACAAACTACAATAAACGTAGTTTAGAAATGTTACAGATTACAAGGAAACATTTCCTTTCTAATCTTGATAGTTCAGCTAATGTTTGTCGTAAACTGTTAGGTCATTTGTATAAGGAAGCTGATAATAAAGTTTTGATTTTCTGTGGTTTATCAGAGCAGGCTGACCGGATTTGTAAACATAGTTACCACTCAAAAACTACTGATGATGCCTTTATTAAATTTAATAAAGGTGATATAAGGGTATTAAGTGTGGTTGCTAAAGCGGATAGAGGTTTAAATATCAATGGAGTAAACAATATTGTGTTTGAATCACCTACCCGTAGTTCTACTAAGTTCTTTCAAAGAACTGGTCGTGGTCGTAGGCTTAATGTAAATGATACAGTTGAAGTTTATTTCTTAGTTCCTTACTATAAGGATTTAAGACATAAAACAAGACCTACTATTATCTTAGATTGGATATATAAATCAGCAGCAAAGTTAGACAATTTTAAACCTAAAAACTTTCAATTTTAATGGAACAGTTTGAAGTAAATGAAAAATTAATAAAAGCATTAAAAGAAGAAGGCTTTTCTTCTGATTTAATGTTAACTCAATATTTTATACTAAGATGTTTATATTTTAATCATCGTAGTTTACTTTTTCTTGTAGACGATTCAGATAAATCTAAACGCTTAATTATTCAGTATTATGAACTTATGCGTAAAGGACTTGTTGTAGAATCTGAAGATAGCAATAAGTTTGCTTTTGTTCTTACAGATAAAGGTAAGAAACTTGTTGAAAATATTGAATGTCTTAATAAACCTAAAGCTACATCAGCAGATGAATGGATAGACCAATGGCTTGACCTGTTCCCTAAAGGAGTTAAAAGTGGAGGTAAACTCTTACGCTCAGATAAGAAAAGTTGTCTGACAAAAATGAACAAATTCCTTAAGGAATATTCTTTTAGTCAAGATGAAATCATGGATGCAACCAAGGCTTACTTGGATGAACGTGAGAAAGATGATTGGAAGTACTGTAAATGTGCTACCTATTTTATCTCAAAACTTGGTGAGGGTTCTTCCCTTGCTGAGTGGTGTGAAACCACTAAAGATGAACCAAAAGAAGAATTTACGTTTATAAATAACGGAGGACTTATTTAATGTTATTTGATAGAGTACTAGAAACCATTGAGAAAAACAAGCAGATAAAGGAGTCGGGAGGATACTTAGGTATTCCTTACCGATTCCCCCGTCTGTCTGAACATATCCCTATTATAGATAGAGGGCAATCTATTGGCTTTTTAGGAGGTACGGGTATTGGTAAATCTCGTATCACTAGATACCTATTTCTTTATTCACCCTACCGTTTCTATAAGGAAACAGGTTATAAGATAAAAATTCTGTATTTTCCATTAGAGGATAATAAGGAGAAGGTATATCGTAACTGTATCTGTCACTACTTATTTGAAGAACATAATATTCTAATAAGCCCTGAAGAACTCTCTTCAAAGAAAAGAGTGTTACCTGATTTTGTACTTGAGAAGGTCAGGGAGGCAAGAGATTACTTTGAAGAATTTGAAGATGTGGTAGAATTTGTGGATGGTCTTTCCACACCAAGAGAAATATTTAATTTTTGCCAGCGTCATGCATTAAAGGTTGGAACTATACATGAGAAACAAAGAGTTAATAGACAAGGTATTACTATAACTGAAAAAAATTATACCTCTGATACTCATACTATTGTCTTATTAGATAATATGTCTAACTTAGACGTTGACCCTGATGATGATATTGATACTGAGCGTCAGGCTATGATTAAGTTAGCTAAGAATTATGTTCGTGAAAAACTTTGTAACTTCTTCAATTTCACCGTAATACAAGTATTACAGCTTGCTTTTGATAAAGAGAAGCAGCAGTTTACCCATAGCGGTATGACAATTCTTTCTAAGTTAGAGCCTAGCCTAGATGGTATTGGTGAAGCTAAAGTAATATCAAGAAGTATGCACCTTGTATTTGGTGTATTTGACCCTTCTAAATTTGAATTACTTCATTATCCTATACCTTCTAAAGCCGACCCTAATAATTGTTATAGAATTGACATCTTAGGCGATAAATTCAGGGCACTTAAGGTTCTTAAAAATAATGATGGTGCTGTCGGTTTGCGTATAGGGTTGAAATTTAATGCGTTGGCTGAAGTAATAGAAGAATTACCACAACCTAAAACAGAAGAACTTGATAAAATTTACAAATCTTTAACAGATAAAGTCATTGAAAAACCAATAATTCCTCTTACCTTTGAGGAAGAATCAGATGATGAACCGCCTTTTTAAATAATTAAATTATGGATTACACAACATCAACAAACGTAACTTATTCATTTCCTTCTCCTTGGGAAGATATAGCAGCTACTGCTGTAGTTCAGGATAATGTTCTGACAAGCTTAGTAGTTCCATATTCTACCGGAACACCTATTTCTCTTCCGCCTAATATGGAATATTTATCTTTCCTTAAAGAGACTATTACACAAATTGAAGCAATCATAAACCCCCTTCCTGCATAATGGCAATAGCTGATTCAAAAATAAGAACTGGTCAATTTGTTATTGACCCTGAGAATAATCAATTAACCTTCCTTGATATGCGTTTCTACGCTACTGAGGATGGTGATATGGTACCAAGTGTTTCTACAATACTTGATGCCTATCCTAAACCTGCTGCTTTTTATCAATGGTTAAAAGATAATACAGCAGAAGAATCTGAACGTATTAAAACAGAGGCAGGTGAAACTGGCTCAATGGTTCACCAACTTTCAGAACAATATGACTTAGGTGAAACTGTTAGCATGATTGATGCAAACGGTAAGATTCGTTATAAAGCTAAAGAATGGTCTTTATTTGAACGCTATGTGGCTTGGTGCAGAGAGTTCAATCCTGAAATTGTTCAGACAGAATTTAATATTGTATCTCCTAAGCTTGGTACTGGTGGTACTGTAGATAAAGAAATCATTCTTGATGATATGAATTTGATGATTGACCTTAAAACGTCTAATCAAATTAATGATACCTATTGGATGCAACTTGCTGCTTACGCTAAAATGTTTGAAGAGCGTACGGGAAGACTTTTGGATATAGCTATTCTGTGGGTAAATGCTAAGACTCGTACTACTAAGTATGAGAAAGGTAAGACATATCAGATACCGGGAGTACAATTACTCTTCCCTCCAAGAGAACTTGAACATTACTGGAAATTATTTAAGCATTGTCAAGTACTTTGGAATGAAGTGAATGGTGATATGAAACCTAGAGAAATAACTTATAACCTGTCACATAAGAAGTAATGAAGAGTTTTTATTTTGACCTTGAAACGACTGGACTTAAGCACTGGAAAAATGGTATCCATCAACTTTCAGGATTAATTGAGGTAGATGGTATAGTTGTAGATAAGATAAATTTAAGATTACAACCTAATCCTGCTTGTGAAGTAGAGGATGAGGCTTTAGCAATAAGCGGTCTTAATAAAGAGGCACTAAAAAACTTCACTCCTTTCAAAGATGGTTATAAAATATTGACCTATACACTCTCTAAATACTGTAATAAATATGATAAGAAAGACAAATTTCACCTTATTGGCTACAACAATAGCTCTTTTGATAATAGTTTTCTAAGAGCTTTCTTTGTACAAAATGATGATAAATACTTCAATAGCTGGTTTTGGATTGATACTATAGACGTTATGGTATTAGCTTCAGAAAAGCTTAGAAAAGTACGACACACAATGCCTGATTTTAAATTAGGTACTGTTGCTAAAAAACTCAAACTCAAAGTTGTAGAGGATAATCTTCACGATGCCTTATATGATATAGAGTTAACAAGACAAATTTATAAAAAACTAAGTAAAAATTAAAAACATGGGACTTAATAAAAGACAAAGCGCAAACTACCTGAGAATTAAAGAAGGTAAACTTTATCTTGGAACAGATAAAGAATGCAAAGACCCGTATGATGAAATTACGGGTACTATTAAAGGATTCTCTTTTAAAGAGGATGAATTTGAAGGACAGAAAATCAGAAAACTTGTAGTTAAGATTGAATCTGATGGTGAAAACTATTTGCTGTCATTTCCTTTTGATTCTTCTTATACAACTACTTTAGTTAGCTTCCTTAAAAATGCTGACCTTAGTAGAACTGTAACTCTTGTACCTTCACTTAAAAAAGAAGGTGACAAAACACGCAGAGCGTTGCTTGTATCTCAGGATGGAACATTTATGAAACATTTTTATACCAAAGACAATCCTAATGGACTTCCTCAAATGAAGCAAAAGCGTAATGGTAAATGGGATAAAGATGACATGATGGACTTCATTGAAGATGTAATCACTAAAGAATTTATGCCTGCTGTTAATGGGGACGTTAGTGATGCAGAGCCTACAAGAGCAACACCTAAAGTAATGGTTGAGTCGGATGATTCTTCTGATGACCTTCCGTTCTAAATATTTTAACATCGGAGATTGATAGACGACAGCCCCTATTTCTATAGGGGCTTTTTTAAATTAAAAATATGAAATTCAGAATAAAATATTCAACTCCTTTTTATATATTACAAGAAAGGAAAAAATTTTTATGGTTTTATTATTGGAAAACTTTGTATGTTGGTTGTAGTTTTCAATATATAGAACATATGTATAAGGAAATAACACAAACTGTTCCAGACTGGAACAAAAAACATGGGACTAATTAAATCACCTAAAATAACATCTGAATATCTGTTAAGTCAGATAGATGAAGCTGCTATCTTTGCTGCTTATTATGGTGATTTTTCACTTAATAAATCTTATAATTCAGTATTTCGTAAAGATGAAAATGCCTCCTGTGGCTTTTATATTTCACAATCAGGTCGTCTTATATATAATGATTTAAGAAGTTCTGAAAAACTTGATTGCTTTGCTTTTATAGCAAAGATGTATAATATTGAGTATAAAGATGCTTTGATAAAAGTAGCTTGTGATTTTGGTCTTATTCCTTGTGAAGGAATACCTAAGTTTGAAAAATCAACTATAACAAAAGCGCAGCTTCAAGCAGAAGAAATTAAACATGAAACAAAGATAGAAATTATACCGGATAGTTGGTCAGAAAGTTATATTAATTTTTGGAAACAATTTAGTATAACAAAAGACGAGCTTATTTCGGCAGAGGTTTATCCGGTTAAAAAACTCTTTATCAATGATAAGATTATACCTAATTACGCAAAAAATGTAAGGTTTGCTCTCCTTAATAGGTTTGAAGATAAACTCTATAAGAAGATATACAATCCATACGCAACTGATAAGAAATTTAAATGGTTATCTAATATACCTTTATATTTACCTTTTGGTTTTGGTCAATTACCTTTTAAGGATAATAGGCTTATAATCACTAAGGCTCAAAAGGATAGGATAATCTTTAAGAAATACTTTACTGATGTAATAGGACTTCAAAATGAAAGTCCTGCTGCACTTAGAGATAAAACGATAGACTGGCTTAAGAAGAGATATAAAACCATATATATTAATATGGACTTGGATGAAGCTGGACAAAATGCTGTAGCTTATTATAAAGAAAAGGGATTTATACCCTTAATGCTTCCTGATGTTATATATAAGACAAAAGGGATTAAAGACTGTGCTGACTTCGTAAAGGAATTTGGCATAGAACGATTTGAGAAATTTTTAAAACATAATAATTTATAATGGAACAACAAGAACTTGGCCTTCGATATAATGAAGGTAAACCTAGATACGATTTGCTTGAACCTTATGCTATTGACCAACTAGCAAAAGTATTTACTAAAGGAGCTGAGAAATATGAGGATAGAAACTGGGAGAAAGGTATGAAGTGGTCTTCAATGCTTGCCTCCCTTAAAAGACATATTGCTGCATTTGAAAAAGGAGAAGATTTTGATAAAGAATCAGGTCTTTCTCACATGAGTCACGCTGCATGGAATGCTATGGGGTTAGTAACCTATACCAAAACCCACCCTGAATTGGATGATAGAGACCATAAATATCTTCATCCTAAGAAAATTGGTCTTGATATTGATGAAGTAATTTGTGATTGGGTAAGAGATTGGTGTAATTATTGGGGAATGGATGTACCTAATAGTTGGTTTTTTGATAGGAATATAGGTGAGAAGTTTGATAAAATGAGAGCCTCAGGTAAACTTGATGGTTTTTATGCAAATCTCAAACCTCTTGTAGACCCTAATGAGATACCTTTTGAGCCGCACTGTTATGTAACTTCCCGTCCTGTGGATAGTTCTATTACAGAAGCTTGGTTGGATAAACATGGCTTTCCTGCTCGTCCTGTAATTACAGTACCCGTAGGAACATCTAAAGTAGATGTAATTAAAAATGCAGGGGTTGAAATATTTGTTGACGATAGGTATGATAACTTCATTGAACTTAATAATGCAGGTATCTGTACTTTCCTTTATGACCAACCTCATAATAGAAGATACGATGTAGGTTATAAAAGAATTAAATCACTTAAAGAATTAATATGAATATAACAGATAAAAAATTTAAAGCTGAGAAAATTCTTAAAGAATTAGTTAATACTAACCAAGAAATGTATAATTGGCAAAAACTTGCCGAAGAATTATTTGAACTTGGTGAAATAGTAATGAAAAAAATTAATAAAGATAAAACACATAAAGAACCTCCTATTGAAAAAATAATTGAGGAAATGGGTGATGTAGTTTTACGTATTAATATATTAGCAGAAAAAGCAAAAATTACAGATAAAATTGAAATTCGTATGTATGATAAGCTAATTACACTTGGAGGATATATGGATGATAATAAATACATTGGTAGACTATGAATGAACGAAAACAATTAGAAAAAGAAAAAACATATTTAGAAGACGATTTACATAGTATTAAACAAACAATATCAGATAAACAAAAAGAATATAATGAAAAAAGAAAAATATTAGATAAAGTAAAAAAACGTCTAAACTCAATGAATCCTGAGGGACGACCAAAAATTAGTGACCACGCCATTGTTAGATATATGGAACGTATAAAAGGGGTTAATATTTCAGAAGTTGAAAATGAAATATTAACCCCTAATGTTTTAGCTCTAATTGAAAAACTTGGGCCTAATGGTACTTATCCTAATGAAAATTTTAGTGTTATATTACAAAATAATGTAGCCGTAACAGTAGTAAATTAATTAATATGAAAATGAAATTTTTTGATAAAAAAGATTTAAAATTATTTAAAAAACAACAAGAAAAAGATATAAAAATGAGTGAAGAAAATAGAAAATTAAAAGAAAATCCTGCTGCAAAAAGTTGGGATTATAATCCTTGGTCAGAGGAAGATAATAATATAAAAATAAAAGCAAATCTTTCTGAACAAGAACAAATTCTTAGAAACGTTATTGAAAATAAAATACAAAGTCAAGTTAAAAAAGATTGGGATGATTATAATGAAATGAGATTAAATCAATCTAAGCAAAGAACTTTTACAAATCATCTTTCTGCAGAGAATAATGCTGTATCAGAATTATATACTCAAATTGAATTGACTACACCAACTTTTGAACAACCTGAACAACCTAGATTAGTTGAAGAAAATGACCAACTTGTAAAAGTAAAAGAAGCTGTTGATGAAGATGCTGATACTTTAATTACTGTAAATATTGATACTCTTACAGATTATCTTGTACAGCAAGAAATAAATCTTGGACATCACTACGGGTTAGTTACACAAGAATTAAAAGATTCTATTTTTGATAAGCATTATGATTATATCTATAACGTATTAGCTCTTAATACTAAAAAACGTGAAGACTACTTAGGAATTAAAACTGCACCGGAATTTACCGGAACGGTATATACAGGTGCTGGTGGATGGGGTGGTTTTACGGGAACAATAGGAACAAGTGGATATTTAAGATAATAAAAAAGCCCTCTAAATGAGGGCTTAATTTTTACACAACAATCAGATTTGGTTTATCTGTATTATTAGTTGTTAGTGGATTTCCTTCTACTGAAACCAGTTGTCCGGGTTCAGGGTCAAGGACGGGGATACCTTCCTGACTAGGATATTCCAAAGGTTGCTCTTTTGCTGCTGCGGCATCTCTGTCAGCTTGAATTTTCTTGGCTGATTCTATAGCTTTAGCAAGTTCTTCCTGATAAGGAGCTTCTTCCTCAGCAGTCATAGGCTCATAAGAAAGAGTGGCCTTATTAAGCTTTTCAAATTTCATTTTGATTGTACCCTTTACAATATTACGACTCATAACAGAATTTACTGCATAAAGCGCACCTTGTGCTTGGTCAATAAAATTGTTTACTGCTTCCCATTCGGCACCTGATACCTCAATGAGGTCATCACCTTTCCAAACAGGAAAGTTTCTTACTTCAGGTAAACCGGGGTTTGGTTGTGTTTGTTCTGACATTGTGTTTATTTTTTTATGTTTTTGTTTAAAATCTTTCAGATTTTTTTCCCTATTTGGGTTCTTTCTCGATTTTGACATAATGCAAAAGTAATCATAAAAATCGAAATAACCAAGAAAAGTTAATTAAAAAAATGTTAAAGAAATTTATTTGGTAGTTTAATAAGTTTGTCTTATATTTGCAACCCTCCTAAAATAAGGTTACAAATATGGTAGAAGAAATTAAAGATTATGTAAAGACACCTTTCGGTGAAATTGGTTATATTACATTTAAAAGAACGTACGCTAGAAAATTAAAAGAAGAAGACAAAAATTCCAAAACAGAAGAATTTTGGCAAGTAGTTGAAAGAGAATTGCAAGCATCTGATAATCAATTAAAAGTAGGATTTACAGATGACGAAAAAAGAAGATATGCTGAAACAAGATTAGCTCTAAAATGGTCTGTCGCAGGTCGTTTTATGTGGCAATTAGGAACAAAAACAGTTAAAAGACTTGGGCTTCCTTCTCTTCAAAACTGTGCTTTTACAGTAGTTAATGAACCTATTCGTCCTTTTACTTGGACAATGGATATGTTAATGCTTGGTTCAGGAGTAGGTTACAATATTCAAAGGCACAATGTATATCAACTTCCTAAACTAAAAAGTAAAATAAAAATTGAACGTCAAGATAATGAAAGTGCTGATTTCATTGTTCCTGATACTAGAGAAGGATGGGTTAAATTATTAGGTAAAGTTCTAAAAGCACACTTTTATAGTGGTGAAGGATTTACATATAGCACTCAGCTTATACGTTCAAAAGGAGCTTTAATTAAAGGTTTTGGTGGTGTTTCTAGTGGCCCTGAAGATTTGTGTTGGGGTATAGGTGAGATTCATAATATCCTTAATAGTAGGTCAGGTAAAAAATTACGACCCATTGATTGTCTTGATATTATGAATATTATAGGTAGTGTAGTGGTTGCTGGAAATGTAAGACGTTCTGCCCAAATTGCTATCGGAGATTTTGATGATATTGACTTCCTTAGAGCTAAACGATGGGACTTGGGAGCTATTCCCAACTGGAGAAGTATGTCAAATAACAGTGTTGTCTGTGATAATATTGATAGACTTCCATCTGAATTTTGGGATACATATCAACAAGGAGAACCTTACGGACTTATAAATCTTGAACTTGCCAAATCTATTGGTAGAACTGGAGAAACACAGTATCCTGACCCTGATGTAGAAGGATTTAATCCTTGTGCTGAACAGAGCCTTGTCAAGGATGAAACATGCTGTTTAGCAGAAGTTTATCTGCCTAATATAGAATCTTATGAACAACTTTTAGAGTGTCTTGAATACGCTTACAGAATGTGTAAACACTCTTTAATACTTCCCTGTCATTTGAAAGAAACAGAGGATATTGTTCATAAGAATATGAGAATGGGTATTGGTATGACAGGTGTTCTCCAAGCAACAGAAGAACAAAAAAGCTGGTTAAAAAATGCTTATGTATGGCTTAGAGAATATGATAAAGACTACAGTGCAAAACATGGTTTTCCTGCATCTATAAAACTTACTACAATTAAACCATCAGGAACACTTTCTTTACTTGCAGGTGTAACTCCGGGTATTCATCCTAATCCTGCTGGCCCTTATTATATTCGTAGAGTAAGAATGGCATCTAATTCACCGCTTATTGAAGTATGTAGAAAAAATGGCTATCCTATTGAATATCAAAAGAATATAGACGGTTCAGATGACAAGTCAACAATGGTTGTATCTTTTCCTTGTGTAGTTCCTGAAACTACTCCCGTAGCAGCAAATTATTCTTGGAGAGAGCAGCTTGACACAGTTAGACGTTTTCAAGCAGAATGGTCTGATAATAGTGTAAGTTGTACTGTATATTATAGAAAAGAAGATATTGAGGATATAAAACAGTATCTTAGAGAACATTATAGAAACGAACTTAAAACAGTATCTTTTCTTTTATATCATGGACACGGCTTTGTTCAGGCTCCTTATGAAACAATAACAAAAGAACAATATGAAGAAATGAAAGCTATAACAACACCAATTAATTCTGTTGATGTTAAAGAGGAAGACATGAGTGTATCAATGGAATGTGAAAGTGGAGCTTGCCCAATTCGTTAATCTCTTAACTTAAAATTAACAGCCTGTATTTTTTTATACAGGCTTTTTTATGTAGCTTTGTAATATGGATACAGATAAACAAAAAAAGGTAAAAGACCTTTTAACTAAGATAAATAAAGAACATGGTGATGGTAGCGTAATGTCTTTATCAGATGCTCCAGTACCAACAGAAGTAATCTCTACAGGTTCCTTTAGTCTTGACCTTGCCTTAGGTATTGGCGGCCTTCCTAAAGGTCGTGTAGTTGAAATCTTTGGCCCTGAGAGTTCAGGAAAAACGACCCTTGCAACCCATGTAATTGCTGAAGCTCAAAAGAAAGGAGGTCTTTGTGCAATTATAGATGTCGAGCACGCCTTTGATAGAAACTATGCTAAGAATTTAGGAGTTAATGTAGATGAACTTATTTTTAACCAACCCGATAATGGAGAACAAGCTTTACAAATTGCTGATGAACTTGCTTCTTCAGGTTTATTTGATGTTATTGTTGTAGATTCAGTAGCTGCCCTTGTTACTAAATCTGAACTTGAAGGTGAAATGGGTGACAGTAAAATGGGTCAGCAAGCTCGTCTTATGGGTCAAGCCATGAGAAAGCTAACTCCTTCAGTGTCAAAAAATAATGTACTTTGCATTTTTATTAATCAGATTCGTGAAAAAATTGGAGTAATGTTCGGTAATCCTGAAACTACATCAGGAGGTAATGCTCTCAAATTTTATGCTTCTGTACGACTGGATGTACGCCGTTCAACCCAAGTGAAAGATGGTGAAGAAGTTAATGGTAACTTAGTAAAAGTAAAAGTAATTAAAAGTAAAGTTGCTCCACCATTTAAAAGAGCAGAGTTTAATATTCTTTTTGGAGAAGGTATAGATAAAGCTGGAGAAATAGTAGATATGGGTATTGAATTTGAAATTATTAAAAAAGGTGGTGCTTGGCTTTCTTATAAAGATACTAAAGTTCAAGGAAGAGATGCTTTCAGACAGCTTATAAAAGATAATCCTGATTTTTCAAAAGAAATAGAAGACCAAATTAAACAAAAGATTTATGAAGTATAACAAAAGATTTCCTGCTATCTCAGCATGGTACTACAGAAATTTTGTATACAAAAAAGAACAACTGTATACAATTACTTTTGATATTTATGTTCCTAAATTATTTGAAACATTATATACTTCTAATGGTGTGTATGCAACTTATTTAGGTAAAGGAAAATTTGTTGAAACTAAACGCTTAAAAAATTTAAGTAATTTTTCTAATGTACCAAAAATTGAAATATGACAAAAAACCTAAAACTTGGAGATATGTGGTTGTATAATTGGGTATTTCATTTTAATCCTTATACAGGATATTGGAATGCTGTAAGGAGAGAAGATTATACAAATTTATTTAGTAATCAAAACGAAGATGTTCTTCGTTCAAAAGATATTAATACTTTATTAATACTTATTAGAAAAACAAACGGAGATAAAAGTAAACTTAAATCAATAACACAATAATTATGTTTTTAAAAGACCTAGTACAAAAGTATTCAAATGACCAAGAACTCGGTGAAGCACTGAGATATTTAGTAACAAATGAAAATTATTCAGAATTTAAAGAATATACTGACTTCATTAAAACAATGAAGGTTTATCCTGAAAAACATGCAATAGTTTATCCTGCTCTTGGCCTTGCTGGTGAATCTGGTGAGATTGCTGAAAAAGTTAAAAAATGGCTTAGGGGTGATAGAGAGCTTGATGTAGATGCTCTTATGAAAGAGCTTGGTGACCCTATGTGGTATATTACATCCTTTGCTGATGATTTAGGATATACCCTTGCTGATGTAGTTGATATTAATATTGAAAAACTTTCCTCAAGAAAAGAAAGAGGAGTACTTAAAGGAAATGGAGACAACCGTTAATTTATATGCCCCCCTACCAGCAAAGGAATTTAATGTGCCTTTAGCCGAACATATACAAAGAATTCTATTACTAGACCCCTCTTATATATATGAACGAATAAAAGGTGTATTAAATCCTTTGTCTAGGTATAATGACGCTGTTACTTTTGATGTATTATTTCCTCAAAATAATAATGGTATATGCGATTGTGGATGTGGGAGACCTGTTAAAGGTAAAAAGCGTTGGCACTCAATGGAGTGTATGAATTTTGCAACAGGTGTTTGGCAAATAATCAATGGTAGAACACAATATATTCAATGGATATTATCTAATTATAAAGAACCTATCTGTTGTAAATGTGGTAATCAACCTTGTGAAGCTGACCATATAATTCCTGTTAATGGTGGTGGGGGTGGCTCTTGGCTTAGTAACTTCCAATTTCTCTGTAAAGAATGTCACAAAATCAAAACTCGTCAAGATAATGGATGGGTTGAATTAAAAACTAAAAGAAAAAAGAAAAATGAAAATCCCAGTACATGACAGAATAATCTTCCGTAAGGTTGATATTGAACAAAGGTCAAAAGGTGGACTTATCCTTACATCTACAGAACAAGGAGAAGACCGTGATGTATCATATGGTGAGGTTATTTCGGTAGGCAAAGGAAAGGAACTTGGTACTCCAAATCCTATCCCAATGAACGTGCAAGAAGGAGACATCATTGTATTCAATGAACGAATGCCTTTAGGCTGGAAATATAAGGGTGAACAACTCTTTATTATGAGAGAAAGTGATGTTCTTGTAATACTTAGAGATGAAAATCTTACAGTAAAGGAATATACTACTGTTGATGCAAGTGAATTTAAAGCTCGTCCAAAAATGCTTGGTTAATGCTAATACCGCTTATTAAAGATAAAACATCGTGTGATTATCATAGATTAACACTTCCACTTACTACAATGGGAATGGATGTAAGTTATTACCTTCATAAACCTATAGGTGAAATTATTAATCAGGATACACACGCTGTTATCTTTAATAGATGGCCCGGTTTTGATATAATACATCTTCTTCGTCTTAAGAAAAAGTATAACTTTAAGATTATCTGTGACTTAGATGATTTTTGGGAACTCTATCCAAATCATGTTCTCTACGAAACTTGGAAAAGAGAAAATATGTCTCAAAAGATTTTTGAAAGTATTTTCAATTCAGATTTAGTCACAGTAACTAACAGTAAACTTGCTGAGTTTGTAAGTAAATATAATAAAAATGTCGAAGTGGTACCTAACGGATTACCTTATGACACCGGGCAGTTTGCCCCAAACTATACAAAATCAGATTTAGCAAGAGTAATTTACGCAGGAGGAACTTCCCATTTTTGGGATTTACACAGTATCAGAAATCTATTTTATAAAGTAGGTAGAGAAAGCTTAAAAAATTACTGTGAGTTTGTATTAGCTGGTTATCAGGATAATGACGTTTTAAAAGGCATGGCTAGGATTATGTCAGGTAATGGTGTAGTCAATCAACGTAATAAAGAAGGGCTTCCTATTACGTCTTATATGAGCTTATATGATGATGCAGATATAGCTATAGCACCTTTAGAAAGTAAAGTTTTTAATGCCTTTAAAAGCAATCTTAAAGTACTTGAAGCTGGAGCCAAAAATTTACCAATAATTGCTTCAAGAGTTGCTCCGTACTCTAATGAAAACTTACCGGGACAATTTCTTTGTGATGGTGTATATGAATGGTATTCAGTACTTAAGAGACTCGTAGAAAGTCCTGTTTATAGACATGAACAAGGTCTTAAGTTAGGAGAAGCTGTTAGAGAAAAATATAATCTATTTAAAATTAATGAATTAAGAAAGCAACTTTATGAATTATGATGAACTTATAAGTTCTGCTAATCAAGCAATAACTATTTCAAGTAGTATTGCTATATTTCTAGCAATACTATGTTTTTATCTTTTGTTTGACATAGACAGAATACGTAAAAGACATAAAGGTGAATTAGAGATAGCAAGGCAAACTGCTATTAAACAATCTAAAACTACTATTCGTGCCCAAGTATCTGAGGAAGTACTTCCTCTATTTTCTGAATTTCCCTATAATATAGGTGACCTCAAACTATTTGGCAAACCTATTGATTATGTATGCTTTGAAGGGATGAACGAATTTAGGGATGGAAATAAGGAGAAAGAGATAACAATTATCTTTGCTGATGTTAAGACGGGTAAGGCGGTAAAATCACCAGTACAGAGAGCTATTAAAAATGCTATTGATAACGGCAGAATTAGATTTGAAGAATGGAGAATTGATGAAAATAACAAATTAAAGATTAAATAGTATGAAAGAAAGAAAGTATAAATGGAGTTTTGCAGAATTACTTGATAGACTTACTATTGTACAACAAAAGGAAATCTACAATGTAGAACATAGAGATAAGTTTACTCAGGAACTTAATGATATCCTTTACGATTTAGGTCTTGAGATTGAGGAAGATAACATCAAAATAACACCTAATTTACTCAGGGATGTTATCGTACTTACTCTTATGAACTCGTGGATTTGGGCTAATGAAGATAACATAAGAAAAGGAGTAGCTGGAGAAAATAATCTTGTTCTTACTCACCAACTTAATGACCTTCGTTCAGCCGCAAAGAAAAGGATTCAGGAAGAAATTGGCGGACGTATTGATTATAAACTTAATAACTTAAAAGCAGACAACCAGTTTGTCCCTTCAGGATATTAATATGAAAATATTATATATTTTACCACATTGTTCTACAGGAGGTATGCCTCAGTATGTTGTCAAACAAGTTGAAGAATTTGTTCAAGGTAACGAAGTTAGAATTATAGAAGTTAATAATTATTCTGATGAATATGTTGTTCAGCGTAATAAACTTAAGGCACTATGCTCTTTAAGACAACTTAGTGGAAAAACAGAACTTTTACCAAGAATAATTAATGAAATAGCTCCAGATGTGGTTCACTTCCAAGAAGTTCCTGAAAAGTATTTACCTGTTACAGTTCTTAGAAAGATATATGACCACAATAGAAAGTATTTTATTGTAGTTACTTCACATAGTTCACTTACAAGGCGTAGTGATTTTATGTTTATTCCTGATAGAATTGTTGCAGTTAACAACTGGCAAAAGGAACTTTTTTCTAAAGAACTACCTGAAACTCAGATAGATATATGGGAATATCCTATAGAAAGTAAGAAACCTACTCAAGAAGAAAAAGAAATAGCTAGACAAGAACTTGAGCATTTTTCATTTTCTGAACAATATAAAGGTAAACATATTCTTAATATAGGTTTATTTACTTCAGGTAAAAATCAGGCAGAATTATTTGAAATTGCACGAAAAGACCCTGAAAATCACTATCATTTTGTAGGAAATCAGGCAGAAAACTTCAGAAGTTATTGGGAGCCTTTGATGAAAAATAAACCCACTAATTGTTATGTATGGGGTGAAAGAGAAGATGTTGAAAGATTTTATAAAGCATGTGATGAGTTTTATTTCACATCCCTATTTGAACTTAATCCTTTGGTAATCAAGGAAGCTCTTAGTTTTGGATTACCCGTTAAGATGAGAAAGCTTCCGACCTATGGTACGGATTATGATAATAACCCACTTGTAACTTATATTTAATTATGATATACGATAACCTTCAGAAAATAGATACTGAAATAAAAAAAGAACCTATAGTAAATTACAATTTTATTAATGGAGCTTTCTGTGAATTACTAGATTTTCCTGAAAGTGATTATAAAGTAGAATTTATAAATAAAGATACTGGTAAAGTATTATACGATACAGTAATCGGTAATAATTCTTGGTGTAAATGCAGTTTTCAATATTATATAAATTGGCAAATTGTAATATCTAGTAATGGAGAAATAATATCTATAATCAATCAAGATTTAAAAGATAAAAAAGTACTTATCTCATTTGATTCTAAATCTTTAGGAGACAGTCTTGCATGGATGCCTTATGCTGATGAATTTAGGAAAAAGCACGGATGTAAAGTTGTAGTTTCCACTTTTAAAAACTTTCTTTTTGAAAGTCAATATCCAGAATTAGAATTTGTAAAACCCGGAACTGTAGTTGATGATATAATTGCTCAATATAATATTGGCTGGTATTATAGAGGAGATAATGTAGATTTTTATAAAAATGTAAGAGACCCTAAAATGTATCCTATGCAAAAAACTGCATCAGATATTCTTGGGCTTGATTATAAAGAAATAAGACCTCGTATAGAGATTCCTGAGGTTGATAAAACAAACGATGTTTGTATATCAATACATTCTACAGCCCAAGCTAAATATTGGAATAATCCTACAGGATGGCAAGAAGTTACAGATTATCTTATACAAAAAGGTTATAATCCAGTAATTGTTTCAAATGAGGGTGATGGATATATGAATAATAAATATCCTGTTGGTGCAAGTCAGTTGGCAGATACAAGTTTAGAAGCTACCATTAAACAAATAAGTCAATCAAAACTTTTTATAGGCATAGGTAGTGGTCTTTCATGGCTTGCTTGGGCTTGCGGAGTCCCTGTAGTATTAATTAGTGGATTTTCAGATAAATACACAGAATTTAAATCTTATAAAGTATCACAAGAAGATAAAGAAGTATGTAGTGGTTGCTTTAATAGAAATAAATTAGATGCTGGAGATTGGAATTGGTGTCCTTTACATAAAGGAACAGATAGACAATTTGAATGTACTAAAAAGATTAATGCAGCGGCTGTAATATCAAAATTAGAACAACTTTTAAATTAATAAATATGAATTTTACAGAAAAAACAACAGATCAATTAAAAGTATTAGCTTATGATTTATCAGTACAAGTACAAAAATATAGTACTGTGCTTCAAGAAATAACTAAAGAAATTCAAAATAGAGAAGCTAATCCTATTGCACAAACAGGAACAGTAGTTAAAGAACTAAAACCTATTTTAAAAGAGGAATAAAAAAAGCCCCGTTATGGGGCTTTTTTATTAAGGTACAGTTATAGTATATATACAATGGAACCACATTGTATGTGCAGAGCCAGTTGTCGTTATCCATTCCATACTTACAACATCAGCTCCTCCATTGGCTGTAATTGCAGCAACTTCTCCAGATATATTATGACAAGCAGCAGTACCAGCAGCATCTCCAGTTCCACCTGTAAATCCTGAAGGAATAGGAGTAGATATTAAAAGTTTTGTTGCTCCTGTAGTTACAGGGTCAACATCTACTTTACCACCAAATACTACAGTATCACCAGTTTTTAACCAATAACAATTATAAGCTGTTGAAGATGAAAGGTTTATACTATTTGTAAGTGTAGGTGTATATGTTCCACTTGTACTAGCAAGTCCTCCTACGGAAGTTCCTGATGTACCACTTACTCCTGATGTTCCTGATACTCCACTTGTGCCATTTACTCCTGAAGTACCATTAACACCACTAGTTCCTGAAGTTCCAGCGGCACCATTTACACCTGAAGTTCCGTCAACTCCACTAGTTCCTGATGTTCCACTTACCCCACTTATAGTAGTTGTTTCAAACCTTCCTGAGGTTTGATTTCGTACAATTACATCATATCCTCCAGTTGAATAAGCAGGAGCTGAAGCAACTATATTACCGTTTACATATAATTTTTCACCTATATCTGTAGTTGAACCAATACTCATATTACCTGTAGAACCAAACATAGCATGATTAGCTGTAGTTGATACTCCAAATAATATGTTTTTACCAGATGCTGTAGAAAGCATTAAATCAGTAACAGTATTATTATTGAACATATAGTTTCTTCCACCTAAACCAAATACAAATTTTAAACAAGTATTTGATGTAGTTTGTGTAGGAGAAACAAAAGATATAGAATCATAACTTCCTGAATTTCCATTAAATATGAGACCAAAACCTGTTGGTGTACCACCGCTGTAAATTCTAGCTCCATTTACATAGTAATCTGTAGAGTATGTACTACCTGCTACTTGCAATTTATAACCTGTATCTGTAACAGAACCAAGTAATAAATTACCTGTACTAGGTATTCTAAATCTTTCATTACCTTGTCCGTCTGCTAATAAAATCATATTATTGCTTCCGGAAATACTCGAACCTGTATTACCACCTATAATTACATTATAATCACCAGTAGTAAGAGCAGAACCTGCAGAATAACCTATATAAGTATTTTGCAATCCATGTGAAAAAGCACCTGCTTGATAACCTATAAATGTTCCATTACCAGCATTACCATCATATCCAGATTGAAAACCAATAGCTGTAGAATTATTAGTTGTTGTAGGGTATGATTGAGACCTTAATGCTTGAAAACCAATAGCTACTGAATTATCTACTTTTGTATTATATGTAAGAGCAGAAAGACCAATACCTACGTTATTAGAGCCATCTAAATTTGTATATAACGCCCAAATACCAAGAGCCATATTATTTGCTCCTATAGTATTTGTATACATTGTTTGATAACCTACAGCAGTATTTTTAGTACCCGTAGTATTTACTCTTAAAGCATCTGTTCCAAGAGCAGTATTATCTGTTCTATTTCCTAAACCTCTACCTATAGTTATACTATTTACAAGTAAATCATTTTGAAATGTTTTACTTCCAGCAAAAGTTTGTGTTCCTGTAGTAATAACACCACCAAAAGAAGAAGAAGCAGGTTCAAGATTTAATACAGAACCTGCTAATGTAGCACCATTAGCGTTTGGAGTAGAACCTATAGCTGATAAAGCACTAAGTAATCCAGATGTACCAGATGTACCAGATGTACCATCAACTCCAGACGTTCCAGAAGCTCCATTTATTCCAGAAGTTCCATTAATACCATTAACTCCACTAGTACCATTTACACCAGATGTACCATCAACTCCAGACGTTCCAGAAGCTCCATTTATTCCAGAAGTTCCATTAATACCATTAACTCCACTAGTACCATTTACACCAGATGTACCATCAATTCCAGAAGTTCCATTAATTCCACTAGTTCCAGAAAAACCATCAACACCACTAGTTCCATTTATACCGGATGTACCTGAAGTACCTGACACACCACTAGTTCCTGATGTTCCTGTTGTTCCAGAAGTACCATTTGCTCCATTAATACCTGATGTACCATTAGCACCAGATACACCAGAAGAACCAGATGTTCCAGATATACCACTAGTTCCATCTATACCGGATGTACCTGAAGTACCTGAAGTACCAGATATTCCAGAAGTACCTGATACTCCAGAAGTTCCATTAACACCACTTGTACCATTCACACCCGAAGTACCATTTGCTCCATTAATACCTGATGTACCAGATGTACCAGAGATTCCAGAAGTTCCATTAAGACCATTAACTCCAGATGTACCATCAACTCCAGAAGTACCTGATACGCCAGAAGTCCCGTTAATACCATTAATACCATTCACTCCAGAAGTTCCTGATACTCCAGATGTACCAGATGTACCATCAATACCACTAGTTCCACTTATACCAGATGTACCAGAGATTCCAGAAGTTCCATTAATACCATTTAATCCAGAAGTACCAGAAATTCCTGAAGTACCATCAACTCCAGACGTTCCATTAAATCCATTAACTCCAGACGTTCCATTAACTCCTGAAGTACCTGATAGTCCACTTGTACCAGAAATTCCTGAAGTACCATCAACTCCAGAAGTTCCTGACACACCACTAGTTCCAGAAGTTCCTGAAGTACCAGAACCACCACCAACACCACCAATCATTTGAAAATTAGTACCATCATAAAAAACTTCCACTATTTGATTAGCTAAAATATCATTAGCTGCAAGAGTAGAAGTTACATATTTTTTAATATGTATAGCAGGTAAACCGTTTACAGATAAGGTTGCGTCTCCTGTATTTGCACTAGATGCTTGAAATTTTACAAAAAGACCAGTTGTATATGTAGAAATAGAAGGCTTTAACGTAACAGCATATGCATTAGTTGTACCACTATCTACTACATAACCAGCCTGTTCTGTAGAATAATCCGAAAATATATTACCTTTAAATTTCATTTATTAATATATTATAAACTCTTGAGTAAATGTTCCATCATCAAAAAAATTAATCATTCTGTAACCAGCAGGATTATTTTTTTCTTTATAAGAAGTATCATTCCACCAATTTGCACATACAGCACCACTATTTAAATAGGTAACACCTAAATATTTTTCTTCTGAAGCTATATGTTCGTGTCCGCTTATAGAAAGTTTAACATTTGGATATTGTCTAAAAAGTTCCATTACGGCATATATATCTTTCATTTGGTCAACCGTAGGATTCCATGTACCTGAATTAACAGGATTTGTTGCATAATAATTTATCCACCAAAGCATAGCACCTATACCAACTATAGGTACATGTGTTACAACACATACAAACATATCAGAAGGAGTACTTGATAGTAAATCACTAAGCCATGATATTTGGGTTGCACCATATCTCCAATCTGCATTTATAGTATATGTATTTCCAGCATCTTCATAAGCAGCTTGTTGTGAGAATAATACAATAAATCTCCATTTATTTATATCAAAATAATAATAGTTTGAAGGCATACTCATTTGTACATTTGTTAATGCACAATCATGATTACCTCTTGCTGTATAAGTTGGAGCAATCGATTTTAAATCAGTAAGTAATGTACCTAACATACTTATCTGTGTAGCATCACCAGCTTGAGAATCAACTAAATCTCCACTAGCAATTATATAATTTGGTGAGTTAAGAGTAATTGATGATTTTAAAATTGGCAAACGAGATATACAAGTAGCATTATTTTTGATATGAATATCAGTAATATGAGCAATAGAAAAGGAAGGTCTCTTTATTTCTAATTGCTGTAAAACAGTATCAGGGTCTATAAGTCTGTGATACGGAGATGGTGCAGAGATGTTATCTCCAATTTTAACATATTTTTTATCCATATTAAGAAATTGTTATTGTCCATCCTGCAGTAGTAAGAGCATTATAAGCAACATCAGAAGCAGATGTTCTTGCACTACAAGCATTCATTTTAATTAATTTTTGTCCAGTTGGAATTATTCCGCTAAGTTTTGTATTTAAAGCAATTAAAAAATTGTCTACTTCAGTAGATGTAGCTGTAGTTGTTGAAGCATGTCTAATATTAAGAAGTTCTGTAAATTTAGGCATAGAACTAACAAAATTAGACTGAGATACCATATTAACACCACCATTAGAATAATATTCTAATTGTTTCATAATTGTAGAATTTTTAATATAGTTATTCATCCAAGTAAGATAATTTAAACTATTACCTGCAAATTCACCTATACATACTCCTTTTAAAGAAGTAATATTTATTCCTACTGGTAGACCAGCAGGCTCTATTCTCCAAGGGCCACCTCCAGCATGGTCTAAGAAAAACCATTCTAATTTATCTAAGTCTGCCCAATTAGTTACTGAATTAAAATCAGTTATATTTTGTCCTACAAAAAAAAAGTTTTTAAGAGATTTAGGAAGTATTCCTGATATAGAATATGCCCCATCAGAAAATTCAGTACCAAATGTATCACTAGTACGACTATGAAATATATTAAGGTCAGAATTATTTGTAAGACCTGTCATAGTCTTTTTCTTAAATGTAAAAGCAGGTGCATGACGATATCTTCCAGAGGCAGCATTACCATTCCATTCAAATTCTGTATCAGACCCTGTAGTTGTTCCGGCAGAAGCAAAATCTACAACAGTAGAACCATACACTCCTATTAAACCATTACTTCCGTGTATTCTTAAGTTAGCTACTCCTTTTATTGTAAAATATTCAAGACCATATAAATTAATAATTGAATTAGCAAATATTGGCTGAAATGTAAAAGTTGTTCCAGAACCAGAAAGTATTTGACCAAGTTCTTGATTATTACTGTCTGAATTCCAAAGAGTTATATATTCAGTTGCATTTGTAGCTATACCTAAGTATGTTCCTATAGTTGAAAAAACACCTAATGGATATGATAAATTAGTATCACCATTAAAATTTTTTAGTTTAATAGATAAAGGAAGACAAGAATTTCCACTCTTTCTTAAGCAACATAATTCTAATTTTAATTTTTTTATTTGAGAATCTTTATCTGGTTCTGATTTATAGTTATACATAATTATAAACTTAATTTAAATGATAATAAGTAATTTGGTATATATAAACCATAGTAATTTATATTTTCACTATCAACAATATAACTACCCGGTCTAAGAAGTTCATCTGCAGTTCCTATATAAGGTCTTTTTAATTTATAAAATACAGTTCCTCCTGTAGGATTACCATCACATTCGATAGTTATAGTATCATTCCCTAAAGTTAAATTTGTTACAGTTAATTCTGTTCCTGAACTATTTTTAACAGTAATTCCATGAGCTATATCTAATCCTCTACTTGTATCAGCTTTTAACGGTGGAACTGGAACATCTACTTTTAATGTTATAGTATTACCATTTATTGAACTTGATATTACTTTAAATGATTTTTTAACATTTAAATAACTGTATTTAAAAATTTTATCAGTCATTCCGCCAACAAATCTAAAAATAGCTAAAGTGTCTTGATGTTCAAAATTAGATAATGTAGATAATGGATAAAATGGAAAAGCAATAGGCATACCTAGATTTTCTGCATTTAATTGAATTTGTTTTATATCCATATTGTTGTCTTCACTATCCCATGAAGTATGTTCCTGATGTGTATATAGAACCCATTTATAAGAATCACCAGACTCTTGTTTAATCATTTCTTTTAAATTCTGATAATATTTAACTAAAGTTTTTCTATATACAGCTTCACTCATTCCTAAAGTAGCCCAATTAAGTCTTTCTACTTCACCATTTATAAGAATGACAAAAGGTATTCTTAAAGTTTTACCTATAGAATTTGCATAAGCTTTTGCAGTTTGAATACCTTGTTTAAGATAATTAAAATGAACACTATTATTATCTAATTCAGGATTTGCAATAGCTCCAAAATTTCTAATAACAGAGCCGTTTGTAGCTCCTGAAACTGTTATAAATTGAATATTTTTATTTGTATTTTTTTTTATATATTCACTCATTAAATTTCCTATTAATACTATAGGATTATAATAACCTTCAAAATTATTTTGAAATTTATACTGAGCTAATCTATCTTTTCTAAAAATTGGTTCTACTGTCGAGCAATCATTATCAACAACAATCATAGCATCATTAGCATCATTCCACCTTACTTTTTTATTATTACCGTAAGCTGTAGTTACAAAAGTATTGGATACAACTGATGTAGCTGATTGACCACTCATACCTGTAGCCATACTATGTCCTACTATAATTGGACAATATAATACATTTTCATCTATTAAAGCTGTATCAAAAATTGTCTGCTCTTGATAAGCTTTAGTAATATCAATAAATGTTCCAGAAGTAGGTCTTGTCGTTGTTAATGTATTACTAATAGGTATTCCGTTTTCATCAGTTACTACATAGTATCTAGTACTTGTTTCTTTAACTGAACCTGAATATCTTGAATAAACCTCTCTTGTAATATCAATAAGCTTTTCTGAAGATTCTGACCTATCATGATATATAGTAGAACCTAATAAAGGCGTTCCAAAATTATTAGCTTGTATATAATATTTGGTATTCATTATGTTAATGTAATTGTCCAACCATTAGAAATTAATGCATTATACGCAGTATCTGAAGCTGCTGTTCTAGCACTAGAAGTTTTTACTCTTATCTTTTTAAGTCCAATAGGTGTAACTCCACTTACTATTGAATACAGACCATTTATAAACGCATCTGCATCTGCAGCAGAAGCTCCATTAGATTGAGAAATAAAGAAACTTTCTGTAAATGAAGGTGCTGTAGTTAACCAAGTTAAAGAGTCATGTATTAAATCAGTAGAGTTTCTTAATACATAAAGTTGTCTTAAGTTAGGATAATTTGCTGCTGTTAACCAACCAAAATCACCCGGATTTATTATTCCAAAATCTCCAATAGCAATACCAAGTACTGAAGAAGAAGGTTGAGGAACATAAGAAGGTGTAGTTACATCAAATGGTGAACCACCTGCATTATGAACTATAAACCATTTTAAATTTGTAAGACTACTCCAGTTAGTAAATGTATTAAAATTAACAGTTCTAGTTCCTCTTACATAAAATACTTCAAGTGCTGTAGGAAGTACACCTGTTATTAAAGTTACAGGAGTTAATGCATTATGTCCACAATATTTTCCTGCTCTTGAATGAAAAATATTTATTATAGTACCTGCTGTAGCAGTTGTAGTTACTTTTCTAAAATTGAAAGTATCAGGTATAAATTGATTTGCATGATAACCTCCATTATATTGTGTTTCTCCTGATGATGCACTTAATAAACCTGAAGCACCTACATCTATAAATGTAGAATTATACTGAACATAATCTCCACTATCTAAATGCAAGATTACATTATTAGACGAACTTGATACTTGCCAGTATTCTAATCCATATAAATTAATTACTGAATTTATATTTACAGGAACTACTGTAAATGTAGTTCCGGAACCAGATAATATTAATCCAAGTGCTTGATTATCAACATCTGCATTCCACAAAGTTTTATATTCAGTTTCTGTTGTGGCAATACCTAAGTAATTACCTGTTACAGAAAACACACCTAAAGGGTATGCTAAATCTTTATTACCATTAAAGTTTTGAAGCTTTATTGACATGGTAGAAGAACTACCTTTTTTTCTTAAACAACAAAAATCTAATTTTAATTTTTTTATTTGTGCATCCTTGTCTATTTCAGGTTGTGCATTATACATATTCTAATTTTTAATATAAAGTATAGTAAGTATTTATGTTTCCACTAATTGCATTTCTATCTGCATCTGATAGTACACTATCATAAACTAAAATTTCAGCAGCATACCCCGGAAACCATCTAAAAGCAAAAGTACTAACTCCTACCCATGCTTTACCAGTAAATCCAGCATTACTAAAAGTATTTGTCGCTGTAGTAAATAAAGAAGAGTTATTTATATAAGCTCTCCAATCACTAGCTCCAGATATGACAGTATATAACGTAGGGCTAGTCATTGAAGGAGTTGGGTTTCCAACAGTCTTTCTTGTAGTACTAAACAAAGAATCATAAATAGTTCCATCTATCCAAGGTAAGTGGCTGTCCGTAGTAGAGTCTCCATTACAGAAAAATAAAGGGCCAGTTTTATTAGCTGTTGCGTTTGGGTCAGAAGGTATTTTAAATACCTGAAAAACACTTGCCGCAGTTGCTGAAGGAAAGAAAGGGTTGTTGGTTGATGACATAGCATCATTAGTACCATCAAATGATAATCCGGGAAGACTACCAAATTGAGAAGTTGCAAAAACAGGAACTTCAGATACAATTCCGTTTCCAAGTAAATGATTACCATTTCCTGATTGGTCATACCATTTCATAATACGACCAGTTCCTCCCCCTACAAATGTATTGTATGCAGCTATATCAAAATCTCCATTACTATCAAAACCTATATCTTGCTCTGTAGAATCAGAACTTCTATTTACACGTATAGCAGCAGTAGCTCCTGTCTTAAGTTTTCTAAGACTATATCCATATTTTCCCGGATAAGTATCAAATAGTGGGCCTGTAGCTACACTAGGAGCTGTTCTACTAGAACCCATTATCATTGGTATAATAAAATGTGAACCCATTTTACTTTAACTGATATTCATAATTAAGTGGTAAAGAAGAGTTTCCATTTATAGCTTTACTTGGTACACTTGCTATTTTTGACCAATTAATACCATCTGTACTTTCCTCTATTTCAAAATGACTATTATCAATTTCTGTCTGTGTTTGCCAAATCAGAAAGGGCGAGGCATATTTGAAATAAGCCAGCGTTATAGGAAGAATGTTAGGAATCCTTCTATAACGAAGCATCCATTCATAAATATTCATTTGTACGCCACCTATATTCTCTTTATATGTTGTGGGATAGAAAGTCATCCAGCAACAGTGCCCGCCTGAATATTCTGTGTATCTTCCAAATGCTCCTAATCCTGTACAAAATGGAATAGGGCCGGGACAGTTATCTCCTCCTGTATATCCATTAATATATAAGCGTGTTCTAATTCCCCATAAGTCAGAGGATGAACCAAATCCCCATACATGTACAGCATCAGCAATAGTGATATTAATCATAGATTGCTCTGCAGCAATAGTTGCGCTCATAGATACAATAGCTGCTGGTTTATACCTCGGAGTAACGCCATTGTGTACTGTGTAATCAAATAACCCTCCTCCACCAGCAGACAGTCCTGTAAGATATATCCTAGAGGTATCAATTCTATAACGTGTAACTAAATCTCGTACAATATAATCTAAACCAATTCCACTTGTAGACCAACTAGAAGCTTGAGGAGAGACTACAATAAAACTATACGATTGCCCATCAGCAGGATTTACAAAACTTCCGGGCCATTGATTATGAGCAATTAAATATGCAGGGCCTCCTGCACCACTACTATTATAAATCTGAGCAAGATTACTACCAGCTTCCCCTGCTCCATGTAAAAATACCAATAGAGGATATTTTGTAGTGGTAGAAGGATAGGAAGCAGGTAAATATAACAAAGCTTGTTGTGTATTCCATGTATTAGGCCCAGACGATACTGTAATAGTTGTTTGAGGCCCTTGACTATAAATAAAAGTTGTTATAAATAATGCTAAAAGAGTTATTAACTTTTTCATTGTGTTGTTACTTGTATTACTCCACTAATATGTTTTGTTCCATCTTTATCTACCTGAACTAGCCTATAAAATTTTGTTTTATATACAGGTTTTTTTAAATCCTCATGCTTTACTGTACATGAAGAATAAAGAATAAAAAAAGTAAGTATAAATATTATTTTTTTCATATTACCAAGATATTATTACTACTAAACCATTACCGCCATCTCCACCACGACCACCGGTTGTACCAGCTCCACCTCCTCCACCTCCACAACCAATAGCACCATTACCTCCTGCACCACCAGCCTGACCGTCTGCAGAACCTCCTCCTGTGCCACCAGTCATTATAAAAGGAAACCAAGACTGAATACCTGAATTACCATTACCACCTACGGCTGCACCAGAACCTGCTGTACCACCTGCTAAGAAAGTTGTTGCTGGAGCAAATGTTCCACCTTGATAGTCTAAGGCACCTTGCAGAGATAAGTTACCCCCTGCAAAACCTGTACCTGCTGTAGTTACACCACCACCACCTGTACCACCACTTAGAGGTATAGTATTCCATACAGCAGTTATAGCAGCACCAGCAGCACCTGTTTGTGCACCACCTATAGCACCAACTAAACCCACTGTATAGTTTGCACCTACAGCTAAAGCACCTGCCCATCCAGAACGAGCTTTTGTACCAATAGTAGGTACTGTACCAGCAGCACCAGCAGCAGCACCTGAACCAGCACCACCACCTCCGGGTACTGTGGCACCACTTTCCAAAATAATATTTGGAATAGCATTTACAGCAGTAAGTCCTCTACCTGTTGATATATAAGAGTTTGCACCAGCACCGCCAGCAGTACCTGAAGTTAAACCTCCTTTACCTCCCATAGGAACTACAACCTGAAGAGTATCAGGAAGCATAATAGCAGGAAAAAGAGCTGTTGCTATACATCCAGATGCACCTCCTCCACCACCGCCACCTGCAGCACCTGATGCACGGGTAAATCCAGCACCGCCACCTGCACCACTTCCTATACATATCATATAGGTCATAGTTACACCTTTTGGTTTATACCATGTTTGAGATGATACATTTATACCTGTACCAAAAAACACCTGAATATCTGCCTTCTTATCAGGAGGCAGTCCAGCCATATCTGCAAATATATTTGAAGATGGATACATATTAATAATCAGAAGCAAAGCATTGAGCTTGCCAGTTTTGGTTTGTTGTTTGTGCTGTATGTTGAGATACCATTATATAGTTTCCTGTAGGAAAAAACATATTTAAAGGAACTTCAAAATAGCTAGTTGCGTTTGTACCGTTTGACGCTGAAATAATAGGAACAGATATTTCAGCAAGAAGATGTGTATTAGATGCAGTTGTAGCACCTGCGGCAGAACCTACTGATGTAGTTACTGTAGAACGATACACACGAAGTACTGTTGCTACAGAAGATGTACCTGCAGCAGAAGCTACTACATTGAAACGAACCTTCTGCACAAGACTACCGTTAGCTCCTGTTGCTAGTACGCAATACATTAAATCTGTACCTGTACCTGCAGATGTTCCGTCAGATTTTACCTGAGCTGAAGTTGTACCTATTTTAACAGCACCAATATTAGCTGTAAGTGAAAAAAGAGGCGTTGTATTAGCTGGCATATTTTATATTTTATATTTTATATTAAGAAAGCTCCAACATTTAACATTATATCTAATCCAAAAGTTGAAGCAGCAGAAATTCCAGAAGTTCCTGATACTCCAGATGTACCTGATACTCCAGAAGTTCCTGATACTCCAGATGTACCAGATGTACCATTTGAACCAGTAGTTAATAACCAAGTATCAGTTGCTTTTTTAACAAGACATACTACTGTATATTGTCCTGCCATTACAAGTGTTGGAGCTTCAATAGTTACACCTGCTCCTGCTACTATAGTTGTAGTTCCTGCTCCTGCCTGTTCAATAACTATTTCTGTTCCTATAGCAAATGCTACTGATGCATTTGGTGGAACTGTTAAAGTATTTGCTGAAGCAACATTCATGGCTACACCAGTATAAGCATCAGCTAATACAAGTGTATAGTTTGTTGTTTGTGTTGTAAAAATAAGTGAATTAAGTCCTGATGTACCTGCTGTTCCAGATGTACCTGAAACACCAGATGTACCATTTGCACCATTTACTCCACTTGTACCTGAAACACCAGATGTACCTGAAACACCAGATGTACCATTTACACCATTAATTCCAGAGGTTCCATTTACTCCAGAAGTTCCATCTATACCATTCACACCAGAAGTTCCATTTGCGCCATTTACTCCAGATGTACCATTTACACCATTTACTCCAGATGTTCCTGAAACACCACTAGTTCCAGATACACCACTTGTGCCACTAATACCCGATGTTCCATTAATACCATTAACTCCAGAAGTTCCATTTATACCATTAACTCCAGATGTACCATCAATTCCAGAAGTTCCATTTATACCATTAACTCCAGATGTACCATCAATTCCAGAAGTTCCATTAACACCATTAATCCCAGATGTGCCGTTAACTCCAGAAGTACCACTCACACCAGAAGCACCAGATGTACCACTAGTTCCATTTATACCAGATGTGCCACTAGTTCCATCAGCAGCAGAACCATTAAGTACAATTCTACCTGCAAATCTATCATCAGGTGAAGAAGGTACTTTTATTGTTACATTATTAGCATCAGTCTGTTCTACTATATCAACATTTACTTGAACAGGAGTTGAAGTAGTATCCCATAATTCTATTGTATAATTGAAAGTACCAAGTAAGTGATTAAAAGTTATAAAATAATAACCACTTATAGGGCCACTCCAATCTGTAGTTGCATTAAAAATTTGATTAAAGCCAATAGCAGAAAGTCCAGAAGTACCAGAACTACCGAAAAAAGTACCATCAAGTCCTGAAGTTCCTGATACACCAGAAGAACCAGATGTTCCAGAAATTCCAGAAGTTCCTGAAACACCACTAGTTCCAGAAATTCCAGAAGTTCCTGATACTCCAGATGTACCTGAAACACCAGATGTACCATTGAGACCATTAATACCCGAAGTACCAGATAAACCTGATGTACCATTAATTCCAGAAGTACCATTTATTCCAGAAGTTCCTGACACACCACTAGTTCCAGATATACCGCTAGTACCATTAATACCATTTACTCCACTTGTACCTGAAATACCAGATGTACCATTTACACCACTTGTACCATTTATACCTGACGTTCCGTTTACACCTGACGTTCCATTTATACCTGAAGTACCAGATGTGCCATTTACTCCAGAAGTTCCATTTATACCATTTGCACCATTTATTCCAGAAGTTCCATTTACTCCACTTGTACCATTAACACCACTAGTGCCATTAACTCCACTAGTTCCTGAAGTTCCGTTCACACCTGAAGTTCCGTTCACACCTGAAGTACCAGATGTTCCAGATATACCACTAGTTCCTGATAGTCCACTAGTACCTGATACTCCACTAGTTCCAGATATACCGCTAGTACCATTAATACCATTAATACCCGAAGTACCATTTATTCCAGAAGAACCGGAAGTACCATTAATACCTGAAGTTCCTGATATACCAGAACTACCTGAACTACCACTAGTTCCAGATATACCGCTGGTACCATTTAATCCAGAAGTTCCTGATATACCAGAACTACCAGATGCACCAGATGAACCTGTAATTCCAGAAGTACCAGATGAACCAAAAAATATACCATCAACACCTGAAGTACCAGATGAACCAAAAAATGTACCATCTAAACCAGATGTACCTGATATACCAGAAGAACCAGATGTACCAGCTATACCAATACCAGAAGTACCTGAAGTACCTGCACTACCTCTACTACCAGAAGTACCTGCAGTACCAGAAGTACCTGCTGCGTATTTCAGAAGATTAACCTCTTTCCAAAGATTATCAATCTGTTTTTCGCAGTTAGTTAAATTAAACTTTATATTTAAATCACCAAGACCCATTAATATTTATTTAATAGTCTATAATATTGTAATTGTTCTTCCGGTTGCATCATGTTAACAGCTTGTCTTACAATCGGAATTGCTTTAAAGAGTTTGGCTTTTAATATAGAGTCTCCTTTATCAAAGGCTCCTGTTTTTCTTTTATATACTTCTGTAGGATTAGTTACTAATTGAGTAAAGAAATCAGTATATCTTGTAGCTGTAAGAATTACGGCTGAAGGATTTTGAAGCACCTGCATAATATCAGTAGCTCCAAAGATACTATACATACCTATATCTTTTCTAAGTCTAAGCATTTGAAGAGTAAGGGTATTTTGTAACCAAGATTTATCCTTATCATCTCCTGAAGCATTAGCTAAAGCTATTGTTAAAATACCCATTCCTACAAGTAATGAGAGTTCAAACATAGTTTTATTATAGGCATACTTTTCATCAGCAGACCAACCTTTTCTATTAAAGAAGTTAGCTGCAGCGTTGAATTTCATTTCTTTAATATCAGAAGCAACCTTACTGAAGAATTTACGATAGTATCCCTCCATTTCATCACCTATCTCATAATCAAAGCGTTGTCTTCCGTATCTTGACCTGAAAGCGTTGTACATGAACTTACGGTAAATTAACATAAGTTTACCATAAAAGGTTCTCTGCAGTTGAACTTTATCGAATTTACTATAGTTACCGTTAAGTATTTTATTTACACCATGTAGTCTTTGAGTGAAAAGTCTTTCATCTTCAGCAGTCCAGATAATATCATCTCTAAGTCTCAAGAAACCTTTTTCATTAATTTTATGAGCATCAAATAGAGATATAGTTTCTCCAGACGTAGTTTTAACTTTGGTAGCGTTCATTAAAGAAAGCATACCTACAAGCTGAATCTGGTGTTCTGCTGCGTGGTTAATAATAAAGATAGTATCGGCATTTGCGTATCTTTGTGTAGCATTACCAACAAACTTTTTACCATATTTATCACGGAACTCACCTTGGATAGCATCGTATTTAATACCTAACTGAGTAATCTTTGATTTCTTAAGATTAAAGGCATCCTTCATAAACTCATTAAAGTTACTGAAGTATTGTCCTTGAGCTTTTCTCCAGTCAGCAGGTGTATAATATTTAGCACCAAGAGATTCTCCAAGTGTCATAATATTACCGATACTTACGTTACCTATACCTGCTGTTACGTTGAAAGCCATGTTATTAAGAGCAGTAAGAAAGGCAAAGTTTCCACCAAGTTTATTTAAATCTACAGCTCTGCCAAAAATTCTAGCAGTATCTTGTAATTCTTCTTGACCATATACTACATCATCTAACCAGCTAAGTAGTTGTTTATTAAGACGTTCTGCTGTAGTTTTCTTAGAAGGAAGTTTAAGGAATCTATCAAAAATAGTTTTTCTATCAGATGTAACAGGAATTATTTTTCTTGCTTCCATCTTAAACTGAGCATTACCTTCAAGAACCATTCTTAAAGTTCTTACATTAGGTTCAACTTCTCTCATCATTTCAACAAGATTAGCTGCACCTGCAAACTTAAAGATTGTTTCGGGGAGAACTAAGCTTACATTAGAATCATCAATAGATTGTACATAAGGAGTTTTAATTCTCTTGTACATACTACCATCAAGATTTATGTCATTTTGTGCTGTAGTACTTTCTTCAGCTTTAGGTAAAAAGAAATTCAATACTTTATTACCTACTACTTTTGCTTTATTACCAGCACCTTCAGCAGTTTTAACATCTTGAATTTGACTGGGTTTGTCAAATACCTGAGGTACTATACCAAATTGAAGTCTTTCTTCTTCTCCATATTTATCATTACCTTCTTTATAGGTATCATACATTTTTGTAAAGAACTCGTCTTTATTGTAGAGTCTATCAAATTCTGCATTTTTATACTTATCAGCAGGTTTTGAAAGGCTACCATTCTGTTCTTCCCAAGCAAAAATTTTATCTACATAATTTTGATATAAAGCTCTTTCTGCTGCTGTAGAATTTTCACTTGGCGCATCAGGCATTTCTCCTAATGTTTCTAAGAAGGCAGCTTTATCTTTAGTATAAAGGTCATAGAAGTAAGGTTGGTGCAAAGCCCATTTCTGAGTGTAAGCCCATTTGAATTTACCTTCATCATCTTTCTCTTCAGTTTTCTGAAGGATAGTAGCTTTTCTTAAGAAATTTTTCTTGTAGTATTCTACAGTACTTTTAGTTTCATTAGCTAAACCTTTTGCTTTCAAGAATTTAGCATAATCAATTTTAATTTCTTCACCAAGTTTTGCTTCATATAAATGGTTATCTTCCATTACATCAAATAAGGCTGTTCTTGTAATAGCAGAAACAGGGTCATTATTTGAGCCAACAGAACCTAAATGGAACTGTAAGAAGCTTAAATCTTCATCAGCATTATACAGTTTATTTTTAAACTGCTCTTTTGTAAGTACATAACTAGGGTACTTATCTTTAATTCTTTCATTAACTTCCTCAATGTAAGGGAATAACCATTCAGCAGTAAGGTCTATTGAACGTGCCTTAATCTTATAGTCAGCTATATTTCTAGCTTCTGCAAGAGTTATTTGCATAGCTTTATATGCTTCAGGGGCAAGGTCTTGTGCTACTCTACCAAATAAACCATGTACATCTTCGTACATAGCTAAAAGGTTTCTAACTAAGTCAAGGTCTCTATGAAGTTGTTTTACATCTTTCTGAGTAAGCTTATTTTCTTTATCAGAAAGCTTACCACTAATTCTCTTGAACTCATCACTAGCATAACGAAGACCATCTATACCTTGATAGATATATTGGTTAATACTTTCAAACTCATCATAGTTTTTAAGTAAAGACCTAACAGCTATAAGTTCAGAAAGAAGTTCAGGAGAAGGTGTTCTTCTTCTGGCTGTATCATCTAAAACAGCTAGTCTTCTTTTAATTCTTTCTATAAGTTTCTGGTCGTCAGTCTTTTCTGTAGCATCTGCTTGGAAAGCTTTAACGGCAGTAATTAAGTCTTTTCTTTCAGTAAAGTCAAAAGGCATACCATTACTTGAAGTAAGGTCGGCAAACTCGGCAAGATTCATAGCCGGAAGATATTTTATTTTAGCAACTCCTTGTTCACCTGCTTTTGCACCTTTTACATTAGCTTTTAAAGCTCCATAAAAACCACTAAGTACACTTACAAACCAATCAAAGAATTTTCTAGCTAAACTAGCTCCAGATTTATGATATTTATCATAAAGGAATCTACCAGTTCTGTCAAAATTTCTAGCTCCAAGTTTACCTAAATAGTTAACTAAAGCTTCGTCTTGGATTTCTTCTTTATTTTTACCTTTATATAAAGGACTCTTTAAAGTTTCAGACATAGCTTCACCAGCTATATCATCGTTCTCAAGTACAAGAGCTTTATACTCCTCCATTAAGCTTGTATATAGAGCATGGTTATCTACTTTAAGTACAGCCATAAATGGGTGAAGATATTCGTGAAATGGTGTATCTCTTGATACTCTACTTAAGTTAATAACAGCTACACTATTTTCAAATTTACCTTTCCAATCTTCATCAACATCTACTACTTGATAAGGTATATTATATTTTTGTTTAAGATGCTCAAGTATAACTTTAAGACCAACATAATCAACTGTTAAGTTATCTTCATCTTCTGTAGATACAGTAAAAGGTTCATTTTGTTTACCATATTCAGTTTTATGATTTTCTGAATAATCTGTATCATAAGATTTAGGTATAACTATTTCTTTAAGAACACCTTCATCAAAAGGTTCTTCTGTTTCTTCTTGAATTTCAGGAGCAACTTTAGTAAGTTTATCTGAAGCAACAATTTGTTCACCATACTTTGTACCATCAGTAATAGTAACAAAAGTAGTTCCTTTTACAGTTCCGAAAGGTGTTTCTTTATCAAGACCTTCATTAACTTCAGTAACGGTAAGTTCTTTACCATTATACATAACTTTAGAACCTACATCTTCCTTAGTGAATACTTCAGGAATACGTTCTTCCTCAGGTTGAGGTTGTTCTTCAGTCTGTTGTTCAACTGGTTCAGTTTGTTGAGTTTCAGTTTCTTGTGCAGGAGTTATTTCTTTTTCTTGTGTATTTCCTGCATTTAATTTATCAATGATTGACTGAATAGCCTCATCTTTATTTAAACCTATTGCATCACCAGCTTCATCATACCAAGCACCATCAAATTCATCAATAGTATTGATAAGAGTACCATTATGTTTTATCTCTACAAGACCATCTCCTGTAGTACGAATACTTAATTCTTTACGAGTTATAGCTTTAGTAGGTACTGGAGCAGGTTCTTCGGCTTGTGCTTCTTCAACCTTTTTCTCTTCTTCCTGTTCAGTTTTTACCTCTTCTTTAATAACAGTCTCATATTTTTCACCAAGCATAGCAGCATAAATCTTTTTCATGCTGTCATTAAGGGTTACGTCAATATCAGAACCTACGATACCTTTATAAATATCAGTTAACCATTTCTTAAAATTATCAAAGAGTTTTTGTAATGTAGAAGTAGGAGCTTCACCATCAGCAAGGTATTTCTCAAAACCTCTAGCAAATTTCTCAGATGTTTCTCTACTCCAATCTTCAGTTCCAGCCCATTCTAATACGTCAGCTCTCTCAGTATCAGTAAGTTGTCCTTCCCAATAGTGAGCAAGTTCATGTAAAGGAGTTGATACATCAGGATTAGTTAATGAATAAATAATAGCCTGACTATCACCTAAAAGTCTTATAGCACCTTTTGGGCCTTGATTAAACTGTACATTAGTCCAATTAGCAATTTTAGAAGTATCGTTTCTTTTTAAATCATTATCTGAAAATTCAGGACGACCTGAATAAGTAGGTTTAAGTAGTCGTGTAAATCTGTGTTCTGAATTTTTTAATTTTTTAATTTGTTCTTTTATTTCACTTAATTTTGCCTCTATATTATTTTTAAATTCAAGATATTCAGTTATAGAATCAAAATCGTCTTCAGTTACACTATCTAAATTATTTTTAACTAGGTTATATAGTTGTATTGCCCCTTTATATTTATCTTCTCTAGTACGAGTATTTGTACCACCTTCTATATTTAAATGATTTTTAAGTTGATTATATATAGAATTAGATAATCTATCTTCTATTACTTTTTGTTCATCTGATGTAATATTAGATATTAATTTAGAAATATCTTGAACTTTTCTAAAAGTTTCAGTCTGGTCTACTTTTAATAATTTTTTATATAAACTTGCTTCAGCTAAAATATAATGTACATTATCATCTCTTACAAAAGGAGAATTTATAATTTTATCTTCATAAGAATTATTTTCAATATCTTTATCTGTAACATTAAATTCACGAAGTATGCTTCTTAATCGAGTTACAAAAGAACCTATTTTTATATTTGTTAAAGTAGCTTCTTTATCTAACCCTCCATGACCGTTATTAAATCTATTCCAAAGTCCTGAAAGTCCTACTTTTATAGAATCATATTGTTGTGTTATTCCATTAAGTGCTTCAATCTCAGCGTCTGTTAAGTTAAAGATTTGTTTAAATTGAGATAAAGTTTCTTTATCAATATAGTCTACAATACGACCAAAATTTGATATAAGTTGATTTTTATATTCCTCTTCTGTAACAAATTCTGTTCCATCACGAAAAACTTTAAGACCTTTGGAAATATCAGTAATAAAGTTTGTAGGATTTTTTATTTTAGAGATATTTTCTAAAATATTAGCTACAGGTATTCTTAATTTAGACTCAACTGATTGATTTTGAAATAAAAGATTACCTTCATTTATGAAAGGATTAACAGTTCCGTGAGTTGCCTCATATACGAATTTAAGGGTATTACCATATCCATTATCAGCAAGCCACTTGTTAATTTTCTTAGCAAGTTCGGGGGTAGCTTTACCATTCTTAGTTTGGAAGGCAAGGTTACCAAAGCTTTTAGCTTTTTGAAGCTCAAAGCCTTTTACCACGTTTGCTATCATAGCAGAATTAGAATACTGATAATAAATATCAGGATTCTCTGTAGAGAATGTGGCATTTCTACCAGAGGCATCTTTAACTTGGTCTGCTTCGTAAACAGCTAAGTTCTTGATTCCCTGTTCTTTAACATAGTAACCATCATAACCATTATCTTTGATAAGCTTTTGGAAAGCTTTATCTTCTAAGACTTGCCAGTTATGTTCTTCAGAAAGGTAGAAATTACCATTCTCATCTTCACCACCTGTTAGTCTGCTATATATAGTTTTATTGTGTTCTTTTAGGAAAGCAAGGTCTTGTTTATTCTCATAGTCAAAAGGTTTATTTGCTTTTACAAATAAAGATAAAACATTGTTACCTCTTGTCACCATAGCATAGTCTTCAGAAAAATCATACTCTGGTGATAAGAACAGACCCATTCCTCTACCTTGTGTTTTGTCAAAGATACTCCAATTTTCAGGAGTACCATGAAACATAACCATAGGCTCACCATTAACATCAAGAACTTTAGAGTTACCAAACCAGTTCTTAAATGCTTTAGTCTTAGTTAAAAGCCATGTATCTTCATCAAGTAATGAAGGTTTTCCATTGGGAGCTTTTCTGAAAGTACCATTCTTTTTAGCAGCTTCTTTGATTTGAGCTTTTTCCTGCTCAATAGATGGATTCTGCCAAATAGTATCTTCTGAACCTTGAAGACTTTCAGGAGTTGTTTTTCTGAAAGTTATGGATTTATAGAAGTCTTCTTTGGTCTTACCATTTCTTAAAGCCCAAGTAGTAGCTACTCTATCATAGATTTCAGATACAGCTTTAGCCTGAGTTGATTTAAGGCTGAATAATGTCTCCATTACTTTAGCCATACTTTTCTTATCGGCAGCCACTTGGACTGTTTCAAAAGCTCTTTTTTCAGCTTCAGCAGCTTCAGGAATAAGTCTTACCAGTGCATCAGAAACCTTTTTACCAAAGATATTCTTACCTGCTTCTGGATTATCTATGTATTGAGATACGACTGCATTAAATACATCCTCATCATTAGAGCCGGCAATACCACTCTTATAAGGTTCTTTAATGTCAGTTAAGTTCTCTCTAACTATACTTATAAACTCTTCTTTAGGAGTTTGAATTTTCTTTTCTTCAATTCTAGCTTGCTTAACTGCTTTAGCTGCAGCGGGTTCTTGCTTAGGTTGAGGTTTTACCTCTTGTTTAGCTTCAGTAGGAGCTGAAGGTTTAACAGCAGCTTTCTGACCTTTTTGTAGAGGGAATACTCTTAAAGAAAACTGTTTGAATACATCAGGTTGAGCTGCTATTGAAAGAGAGTTATTAAGTTGGTCTTGAGTAACTTCTGCGTCATTCAAGATACCTGATTTAAAGTCTTGTTTAGCAAGTGAAAGATTAAGTTTGTCTATACTCTTAGTTTCGTAAGATACTTTTCTAATCTTTTCATCAATAGCTCTAACCATTCCGTCAAAGTCTTTGGCTTGCTTTATCTCATTAACTTTAACTCTTTTATGTATAGGATTCTCAGGGTCAACTGTTTTATTGAATACATTAAGATAGATATTGCCTTGAGTATCAACAGTTAATTTAAGGTCAGTTCTTCTTTCATCTCTATTTCTAGAGTCTGCAATATAAAGTTTTTCTGTAAGTTCAGAATTAATTTTATCTACTTGTGCTTTTGTTAAAGTAGTAGGAAGATTTTTAAGTTCATTATATACTTCATTAAGAACCTTTTCATCAGCCGCAGAAGGTCTTGCTACAAGATGTCTGAAAGTACCATCAGGCATTTTCATAACATAAAGATAGCGTCTATCAAAAGATTGAATATTCTTCAGATTATTAGCAACATAAGTTACAATATCTGTAATTTCATCTTGAGAAAGTTCTGCTTTATTAAGAATAGTAGGTTTAGTACTTCTTTCGTATTGTTTATTTTCTTTGTTATAAACAACTGGGAATGAAAGTATTGCACTACCTTTTTGACCTTTGTATGTAAGATTTTTAAGTAATGTAGAAGAAGATTCTGATTTTGAATAATTTATACCGCCATAAGAAGTTACAATATCAAATAAAGCCTTAAGCTCCTGATTAGTAAATTCAGTTTTACCTGATTTAAATTGAGAATAGAAATGCTCACTAAGTGCTTTATAATCAGTCATTTGCTGAATAAAGTCAGAATAAGTTGAAGGTTCATTACCTGTAATTCTTTCATATTCTTCAGGAGCAATCTCAATTAACGGAGTATATTTTTCACCTCTTTTAAAATAAAGTCTATCAGCGTCACTAAGAAAACCAATAGTCTCACCTTCAAATTTTAATTCAATTTGAGTATGTGAACCTGTGTAGTAAACACCCGGAATATTTTTAAAACCTTGATATGCACCATGAGGAAGCCCTTTAGTGCTTTCTGCTACAGTAGCAGTAAGACCATCATAAATTTGTTGAGGTGTTTTACTGAATAAAACTTTTCTAAGATTGTCATTATTTTTTTGACCATCTTGATAGTTTACAGAGTTAATCTTGTTAAATAAAACTGAAGGGTTAGCAACCATTTGGATGCTATTAGTCTTCACACCTTTTCTTTTCTTGTCAGCTTCTTTTACACCTTCTTGAATTTCTGCAACATCCTCAGAATCAAATGTTTCGTGAGTAGGAGTATTGTCTATAAAAGTAACTGGGCCAGCAGAAGTTTGAACTTCTTTAGAAGTATTTTCTTCTAATGTAGCCAGTTCTGCATCATATTTAGCATTAATTTTTTTTGAATAAGCGTTTAAACTGGATTCCTCCCCTGTTCTTTCTCCTGTTTTAGAGTATTTACCAAAAGAAGTTTGAGAATACGCAACTTTTAAGTAATCTTCTGTTGTTTGTTCTTTACTGATTTCAAAAGGAGAGTTATCATTAACATTACCATATTTATTTTTTTCAATACCTTGGTAAGCCATTCTTTTTCCATCAGGATACGTTCTTATTTGAACATAAGTAATATCTCCATCATCATTAGTAAATGTAAATTCTTCTACTTTAGACGCATCTTTATCTTTATATTCATTTAATTCTTCCTGTCTTCTTTTTTCTATATCAGCTTTCTTAGCTTCTATATCAGTAGCTTTATTTTTATTTTCAGCTCTTTGAGCTTGTGCTTTCTTAGTTACTTCTGCTTTTACTTTAGAAGAAACTTTACCTTTTACTTCTTTACCGTTTTTATCAACGGCTGTAACTTCCCCATTAGGTTTAACTATATAAGTCTTACCTTCATTTTTTACAAGTACGTCTTTAGTTTCTTTCTTAGTTTCAGCAGGTTTAGCCTCAGTAGCTTTAGTAGCTGCTGCAGCTTTAGGAGCTGGTTCATCTACAACGTCTTCTACATCAGCACCATTAACATCACCGGGTTTAACTTCAGTATCTAAGAAAGGTGATTTATCAAAGTTATCTTCAGCTCTTTGATATTCAGCCATTACATCAGCAAAGAATTTATTATATCCGTTCTTATTTGTAAGTTGCTGATAATGATAAATAGCACCATCTGTAGCACTTATAAGTTTAAATCCATCTTGTGCTTTGTTTAAAATATCATAAGCATCAATAGGATTAATTATTTTTTCATTATTAAATGTTTTGTTATTAGCATAATAATTTAATAACTCTGTAGCAGTTTTTGTATAGTTTCCTTTATAATCATCAGCTAAAGCATCTTTAAGTTCTTCAACTTTTTTATTTAAAAAGTCTCTTTCTTTTGTTTGCTTTTTATATAAATCGGAATCCTTATCTTCAACATCTTTTGTTAATTCATCAATCTCTTTAACTCTTTTTTCAAATCTATTTATAGTATCTTGTACACCTTTATCATTAGTTAAATTAATTACTTCATCAACATTAGCACCAGTGGATTGAGCTATCTCTGTAGATATTTTAGAAAGTCTTCTTTTATTATCATTAATTTCTGATAAGTTAAGACCTAACTGTGTTTTATATTCATCAAATACAAAATAATTATTAGTTCCTTTTTTATAAGGATTAGGGAAAACTTTTTCTACTTTATCAATATTATCTTTAATATCGTGAGCTTTTTTGATAATATTATCAACAAAAGCATCTGTAGTTTTTTTGTTTTCTTCTGAGAAATTTATACCAAACATATTTTGGAACTCTTCAGGCTTAAGTTCTTTAAGCATATTAAGTTGTTCCATTCTTAAATCAAAGCGATTAGCTCTGACTCCACTTTCAACAAAGTTAAATAATTGTTGAAATTTAAGATTTTTATGTTCAAAAATATCACCTTTAGCTAAAGCTTCATCCATAGAAGACTTAATAGATTGAGCTACTACAGCTTCATCATAAGTATTTCTAAATAAACCAGAAAGTCTTTGACTATTAAGTAAAGAAACGGCAGAATTAATTATTTGATTTTTTCCACCATCAATACCTTTTCTACGCTCAAGAGCACCTCTACCAACATGAATAACAGCACCGCTAAGAATACCTAAGAATACATTCTCAAGACCTTCTCTTGTAGTTAGTACTTCTTTTAATCCTGTTGCTAAAGATTGGGTAAAATTATCAACAGTATCAATATCCTTATTAGAGAATTTACGCTTATAATAATCTTCGGCAGTTCTTTGAATTACAAATTGAGAACCTTCTTCAAATCCTTCAGTAAGACTTGTAGTTATAGGTCTAGCTATTTTACCTGCTGATTTAAATAAATCAAATTTTGTACTATTCTTTAATGTATTTTCAAATACATCCATAGATGCTTTAGATAATGCAATATCCGCATCACTCATTACTTCAGATTGTACTGCTTTTCTAGCTGCATTTGTAGGACTAAATAGTGAACCAAAAATTTGTGAATTTGTAAAAGTAAGAAGAGCTACGTTAGCAAGCATACCAGCATTACCACCACCTCTTGCATATTCCTTAATCTGTTCTAAATCATAACCAGATGGGTCACGATGATATGTATTTCTATAATCTTCTGTTAAATTTTTTTCAATATTACGATATGTTTGATTTGCCTCAAATGTACCTTCAGCAATAGCAGAAGTACCTATAGCCAGACCATATCTGAATTTATCAACAATATTTTTTGTTTTATTAGCTGCATTTATAGTAGCAAGAAGTTCATCGGCCTTATCTAAAGATTCAATAACAGCAGTTGAAACTCTTTTTTCAGCAGTAAAGTATTTTCCTATTTTACCAAAAGCACTCATTATTTGAGAGCTTACTAATGGAACATCACCAACACCTCCAGTTAAAACTCCAACTACAGCATCTTCAGCAATAGCACCACCAATAGCACCTGCAGTGAAGCCAAGGTTATTTAATAAAGTACTCCAGTTATTAGCAGAACCATTAGTAAAAGGAATCCAACTAGCAATAGGATGTAACTGATTAGCAGTAGATTGATATGTAGGATGACTTATTTCTAAATTTTCCATCATATCTGCAATAGAATTTGCTAATTTTCCATTATATGTTTTATCTATATCTCCTGATGATAAAGCATCTAAAGTTTGGGGAACAGCAACAATAGCTTGTGCAAAAGAACCTGTAGTATTACCTAAAAATTTTAAAATATTATTTCCCCATGTAGTCCAAGCACTTTGTCTATCACCATATTGAGCTTCTTGATTTGTATTATATGGGTCAAATCCATAAATAGGTGACTGATATCTTAGAGTTTGTTCAAGAGGTGTTCTAACAGGCTGATTTATTTCTAAAGAAGATGACCAAGGTGCAGATTCAGTTCTTACTTTATCAAAGATACTTGATAAGATTTCTTTAGGAGAAGGAGTAACCTGAGCACCCGGAACATTAGGCATAGGCTGAGTATGTAACTCAGGACTAACTAAGTTATTCATTCCTGTATTCAGGAAATCCAAGTTTCTGTTATATGTACCATTTGGAACGTCAGGCATTATTTATAATTTCTTAATTCTTCTATAAATTGTTCGTGTGTAAGTCCTTGTTGCGATGCAAGTTTAACTACTTGTTTTGCTTTATTATAAGCATCAGAAGGACTTAAACCATTGGTTGCTGGTATTGTAATTCTATCTACTCTATTTGTTTTATTACCATTTTCATCTAAATAATAAACTACAGCTTGTGCATAAGAGTTATTATCATTTAAATCTGATGAATTTCTATCTACTATATTTACAAAGATAGACATATCTTTATTTCCATAAATAGGTAAATCAGAACTTCTACCGTTTATTTTTACACTATAGTTAAGTGAGTTTTCATAAGGGTCTCTTACAATTCCCATTTTAGCAGCTTGACTATCACTAATAAAAGTTTTATATTTAGTTTTTACTGTTTTATCACCATTACCTACTTCAATATCAGATATAACAAAGTAACGTCCAGTACCATCAGATGCTTTTCCTATCATTGTAGGAGTAATCTTTTTTTCTACTGTTAAATCACTATTGCTAAGTTTAGGAGAATCTCTATAAGGTTCTGATTTTCCATTTATTAATTCTGTACTTATTAAATTAGATAATTGTCCATCACTAACAAAAGGGTCTTTATTTGAAATAGTTCTTAAACCATAAACATCTCTTGTTTTTGTAGTTTTAAGACCTTCATTAATATTTTGTATGACTGTAGTTAAATAATCTCCAAATTCAGAATTTGCATAACCGGGAGTTACAAAACCAAGAGCAGCAAGTCCATTTTGAATTATTGAAGCTGCTTCATTTGTGCTTTTTGAACTAAGTTCTGGATGTTTATTAATAAACTCAGTTATTTTTTCTCTAGCTGCTTCTGGAATGTTAAAATCATCATAAACTTTATTACGAACAGCTTCTACTTTTTTATTGTTAGCTTTGATAACTTCATTGTTCATTAATATCTTCTCAACATCAGCATCAAAACCATCTATTAAATCGGGAGTTACTGAACCTTTTCCTAAAGCTAAAGCTTCATAGTTCTTATATTGATTAGCAATAAATTGTAATTGAGAACTATTTAAATTTGCTAAATGACCATATTGCTGAACTACAGCGTCATGTTTATAAACAGGTTTTCCATCAGGGCCTGTTGTCGTTTCAAACATAGCTAAGTCATCTGCTTGTAATCCGGGTTGACCATTAAAATCTTCTATAAACTTCTGATTCTTAAGAAGTCTGGCTGTTCCTTTACCTATAGTTGTTACTTCTGTAACACCAACTTCAGGGTGTTCACCAACTAGCTTGTTTATAATAGATGCGGATATTTGGTCATTTTCTAGCTTTAATGCTGTATTTTCATCTGTAATTTTAGCTAATGTTGGAATAGATGCTTCTTCTGTATTAGGGTCATCTGTTACTAAGTGGTTATCTCCTGTTGGTAAATCAAGTAATTCAATTTCTCCTGTTATAGGATTAACATGTCTATACTTACCTGCAGCAGCTAACTTAACTTGAAGCTCTCCCTCTTTAATATCAAGCTCTCTATTTTTTAATTCTACTGTTTTAGCAAAATGTCTATCAGCTTGTTCCATCTTATCAGTGAACATCTTAGCTTGGTCAAATTGTATAGTTCTGTCTGTTCTATTAACTGAGAATCTATTACCTAATCCTCTAAAATAATCATCTGCATATAGATTGTAATAGACTTCATCAGGGTTAGATTGAAGTGCTTTACCAAAATTCTGTGAGAATTGTGACTTAGCCGAGGCAATAGAAGATACTACTTTAGCTTGTTCATCTGCTAATTTATTGTAATTTTTTCTAGCTTGGGGGTCATTAACTGCTTGAGCAGCAAGGTCTTCGTATTCTCTTTGAAGTCTTACAGCATCATCAACTTTAGTTTGATATTGTGCTTCTCCTTTTTGCATAAGAGCCTTAGGGTCAGCTCCTCTGTATAAAAACCAAGCATCTCTTTTCATTTGTTCTCTTTCCTGAGGAAGCATATTATCAGCAGCAATAGCCATTATTCTGTCTGGACTAATTCTTTCACCTGTTTCCTTAGTTATGTAATATCCATTTTGCATGATATTAGTAGTAAGGTCAGATTTAATTTTATCAAATAACTTATAGTGAGCATCACGATAAGCTACATAAGGAGTAGCCTCAGATGGGCCATTATAACTACTTCCAATAGTTTTATCATTCATGTAAGCATTAACACTTTGCATGTCATATGCTTCATTTACTTGGCTATAAAGTTTTGAAAGTTTAGGGTCTGTTTTAAATTTTTCATAAGAACTCATTAAATTTCTAACTTTCTTTGTTGAAGCAAGTGCAGAAAGAACTTTATTATCAGAATAAATATCAGAACCTAAACCTTCTACTTGTGCTGTTACACTTTGGTCAGATAAGTCAATTCCACCATATGTATTTAAAGAACTAACAAGATTATTAATCTTACCGTTAAGATAGTCTCTATCTTCTGTCTTTAATACATCTAAGCTACCAAGTTGGTCTATATCAGATTGTATCTTTTGGCCTGCCTTATCAAACTGTTCTTGCTTGATACTCAACACTTTAGAGAAAAGGTTGAGGTCAAGTGGTAGCTCGTAAGGGCTAGACTTAAAAGGTGTACTTAAATAACTTATCGCCATATCAAATGTAAGTTAAGCAAAGGTAGTGATTTTCATTGATTTAATGAAATCTCTAATGGATTGCTGTTAAAATTATTATTTTTTAGGTTTAGCAGAAGCAGCAGCCGTAGGTATTCCAAGTGGTCTTCTGAAAATATACTGTCTTCCGTTGAATTGTCCTTGTTGATTAAAGTTCGGGAATAGCTGCATAAGAAGATTTCCTTCTCTATTAAGTTTTGCATTTTGTGCAAGACGTTGATAAAGCTCATCCCAAGATGTTCTCTTTTGCTTGCTTTGTGCTTCTAAGCTACCAAGTTGCTTACGTTCAAACAATTCTCTTGCTTGTTGGTCAGCTTGAGATTGTTGTCCTCTTGCTGTAGCATTATACATTGTTTCTTTATTCTTAATATCTTTATTTACATTCTCATCATTACCAAGTATTTGATTATCAAGGGAATACTTGCTTGTAAAGATATTGGCTAGATTAGCATATCCTTGCCCGTTTGCAGGTAAAAGCTTTAATGCAGCATTAAAAGCAGCCTGACCTGATTGTAACGCAGGTGTAGGATTTTGTCTATTTAATCTTATTTGCGGAACCTCAATAGGATTATACTTTACAGGTATTCTTTGTGAAGCATCTAATAATCCTTGAAGCGGGCCAGCTACATCATACCAATTAAGAGGTTGATTAAATCTACTATCAGAACTACCATCACCATTTGCAGTATTAGCCGCAGTTGGTGTACCTTGACCTAAAGAACCACTAGCACCATCAGGATTTCCTGAAGTATTAGCAGCAGATACCCCATTTTCATTTCCTGTAGGTAATGTAGGAATTGGTGAATCTGGCATATACCAGTTATAATTTGGATTATTATCCGGTGTTAATTGAGGGCCAACACCAAGTCCATTACCCTGATTACCATGAGAGTAAACAGTAACATTACCTAATGTTTTTGACTTTGCTAAATTTCCAGTAGGTTCATCTGAACCAGCAGGAATATGATACCATTTACCATTAATATATTGCCAGTCATTAGGATTAAAATTAGGGTTTCTTCTATTAGGTCTCCAGTTATGACCTACACCAACTTGTGCTTTTGATACTTTATATTTACCACCGCATTTAGCTTTAGGTTGCTCTATACCAGCCATTTGTTTTATAAACTCTTGATGGTCAAATAGTTTATCAAAAAGTTCACCTTCTGTTGGTACAGTTTGGAGATGTTGTAAATTCATATCCATTGAATTTTGTGCAAACTTATTGTTAGGAGTTTGTGTAAGTGATTTTACATTACTCTTTAACTTAGCTTGTAATTTATTTATATGTTTATTATTTTTTTCAAGAGCTAATTCTAGAGCTTTTGAGTGTGAAACTTCTTTACCCGGATTATGACCAGTAAGAAGTTCTGCCATCATAGGACTAAGTTTAAGATGTTGAGAATCAGTATCTTTTCTCATAGTGCTTGTATTTTCAAGTACTCTTGATACATCTTGTAAAAGCTCTCCTCCTTGTTCATGTGTATTACCATTGTCTGAAACCTTCTTTATTTGCCCTGTAGCTTCCTGAAATACTTCACCCTTCTCTGCCTCTACATTAGGATTATCATCCTTAGAAACGCCTTTAACGGCCTCTAGACCATACTCAGCTTTCTTTGGCATTTTAGAATCAATCATTTTTCTTGCAGCTTCTGGACTTTTACCTCTTGCAACAAGTCTAAGAAAGGCAGCCTGTCTTGATGTAATTTTATGACCATATACAGTTCCTTGATTAAGTAAAGCGGATGCCTCACCTTTATCTAAAGCTCCACCGTTTTTAGCATACATAGGTAAATCACCAATACCATCTTCTTGTCCACTTTCATAACTAGGTGATTGTAAAGCTTTTAGGTATTGTTCTTGCTCTTGTTTTCTATTTTTAATTTCTTGTATATCATTTGCTGTCTTAGTTATAATTCTAGCAGCAGGATTGATTATATTAAACGGATTATTATTTCCAATATTTCCTATACCATTAGCAAGAGAAATAATGTCATCAATACCGCCACTGCCAGCAAGACTTAAACTATTCAAATCATAACGCCCTGTATTACGTACATCTATTCTTTTATCGGAAATAGAAGGAATAGGTATATCTTTATATAAACCAACTTGAGCTTTTTTTACTGTATATTTTTTAGCCATTACGGATTCTTTTTAAATCGTGGAGAATAGAAGTTTTGTTTTTGTGTGTATTGTATATCACCTGAACTAGGGTCAATATAATAAGGCAAATTTAATTTTTCATCCCAAAATAACTCATTTACTTGTTGAGGAACATAAGGAGAAACTAAAGACTTAGGAATAGGACTATAATCAGGAGATAATTTATTTCCATTTATATCTACATAATCAGGTACTCTATTACCAACGGTAGCATTTTCTCCCATTATTAAATTTCTTTCTACTGCAAATTTTTTAGCCTGCTTATTAGCTTCTGCTATTTGTTCTTTTGTATATCCACCAACTTGCATCTTATGTTCCTTTACAACTCCATACATAGCTACAGTATGATTAGGGCCATGTAATACAGCGGTCTTTCCTCTTTGGTCTGTTACCTTTATAGGTCTTCCAGAATCTAATCCGCGTATAAGATTATACTGCGGTGGTAAATCAAGCGTCATACTTTGTAAAGAACTACCGTTCAATCCATTAGCTAGTTCTGTAGGTGTGCTTGCTACTCCACCCATTTGTCTTTTAGCGGGTTCTATATGCCAGTGAGGGCCAACTCCTTTTACATTTCTTTCATCAATTATTTCATAACCTTGACTTTGCATATATGCTCTTCCTTCAGGAGAAGCAAAAAAAGCATCTGTCTTAGGCTCTGTTCTAATATCGGCAGCTCTACCAGTTAAGTGAAACGAGTTCTTTGCAGAACCAGTTATCTTACTATTTTCTTGAGGTGTTCTAAGTCCACTTGTTACTGTAAAATTTCCTATTTTTGATTTAATCCCTGATAATACTCCAGTTAATTGATTAGATAATCCTTGTGAGCTAACTCCTTGTTTAAAAGATATTCCTTCTGCGCTTGGTGTTCTAGACACATTTGTATTAGGAGTTGAAGCAGGAGTTCCACTAACTTCCTCATCACTAAAAGTTATAGGCATATTATCATCATCCTGAAAAATAAAATTTAGGAAGGGGTCATTAAAATCCTTACCTATAGTTTGATTTCTTTGTAAACTTTCAAGTTGGCTAGCAAGGTCATTATATTTACCTAAAAGCTCCTGATAATTATCATCTCCAATATCTGAAGACGTTGTTTCGGCAGCC
>Ga0208826_1000294_pt1 | contig 55533 bp, 47 predicted proteins | sample AD_UKC115_MetaG_FD_184451 | JGI IMG/M metagenome (GOLD analysis project Ga0208826, IMG submission 184451) | Active sludge microbial communities of municipal wastewater-treating anaerobic digesters from Hong Kong - AD_UKC115_MetaG (SPAdes)... | ecosystem: Engineered > Bioreactor > Anaerobic >... | reverse complement strand
CACTGGAATACCGACAGGTGGGTTGACCTTCAGCTCAACCAGCTTAACCGTTACATTCATCAGCCATTCAGGGTTTACGCCTTTCTTAGCGGAGAAGCGGCCAAGCAGAGGTCGAAGTATTTCTACAGCTCCTGTCAACCCATCACGGAGCATGCCGTAAAGCTCAACCTGCTGGCCGAAACCATCATGCTGCTGGCACAATCGGATGGCGACCCGCTTATTTTTATTGACGGTGATGCCTTTCCGGTAACACCTCTTGATGATTTTATCGGCATGCAGCTTGAGCGCTACCCTCTGGCTGCAGTGCAACGCTTGGAAAACGTGGGCGATATCCAGCCCCATCCTTCATTTTGCCTCACCACGGTCGGGTTTTGGAAAAGCATAAGTGGAGACTGGCTTAAGGGATACGAGTGGACTAACTCCAGGGGAGTTAAGCGCACCGACGTGGGTGGTAACCTCCTTAAAATACTGAACGATTTAGGTGTTGAGTGGAAACCGCTACTGCGAACCGGGCAGCTGAGCGAGCACCCCCTGATGTTTGGCATATACGAAAATGCCATTTACCACCACGGGGCGGGGTTTAGGCAACCCCTCTCCATGTACGACAGGCTTAAACCTACATCGCACGTAGTGAAAAACAAGGCTGTTGCCGGTGGAATTGACCTCGTCCTTGATAAGCTACCCCTGAAGAATCGGTTTTTCCTACAGCGTCACTTAGGCCTGAAAAAGAATATTCTCAGGCAGAACGTTGAGCTAAGCGAGGCAATCTACCATGATTTTGCTTCTATCATATCCAAAGGCGAAGCCTACGATTTTATTTCCAAATCGAGGCGTTTTCCGGTTACCGGCAGCTGAATTTTTTAGAATGGACAGAGGAAGTTAGCCTCTTGCCAGGTAAACATTCACAATTTCGCCGATGAAAAACCGGTGAAAGTCGCTTTTGGGGTAGTTTTTCCCGATGATATCCCTGTCTATGAATTGCTCAGGTTTCAGGTTATCGGCATACAGCTTTCTGCATTCAAGCACCATGCGGGCCTGCTGAAAGGCTATACCATGCCCGGCGGTTGCCGGTATCAATCCTGTTTCCTTTGGCTTATCGAACTTTCGGCCCGATTTTGCCCCGCAAAAGTTGAGTGCCTTGCGCCATTTTTCATCAAAAAAGCTAAGGGTGTAGTAGCTGTGTTGCTCAACAAATTGGAAGGTGTAGCGTTGGGGTCGGATAAAAACCTGTGCAATTGGCATGTTCCATAGAATGCCGAAGCTACCCCACGAAGCCGTCATGGTGTTAAATTTCTGCTCGTCGCCTGCCGTGATTAGCATCCAGCCGTTATCAACAGCATCGAAGAAGTTATCCTTCAGCTCGTAGGGTGATACCGGAACAAAATCCTGAAGTGTGTCCATGCAATCCGAATTAAATATCAACTCCCAAATACTTGCGAATAAGGAATCCTATTCCAAAGGTGAGGGCAGCTACTCCCAGGCTGATTATGGCCATTTCGCTGAAGCGCCTTTTGAAATTCAAATCCTTAGCCACCGATATGTAGTAGTTGAACACCAGTATAATCAGGATGGCAAAGGTTAGGGTAAGGGCAAGCGCAGCGAAGTAGGATTGTAGTATGAGGTAGGGAGCTATCAGGATGATAACCGTTATGACGTATGCAATGCCGGTGTAAATTGATGATTTCAGGGCATTTTGGCCGCTATTCTCAGTTGATACCGAGATGTACTGTGAGGCCGCCATTGATAGCGAGGCAGCAATACCGGTTATCAATCCGGCAATGGCAATTAGCCTGGTGTTCTGCATGGCAAAGCTGAATCCGGCAAGCGCCCCGGTCAGCTCAACCAAGGCATCGTTTAGGCCCAGCACGATGGAGCCTGCGTAGTCGAGCTTCTCCTCCTTAATCATCTCGATTAGCTCGCTTTCGTGTTCCTCTTCTGCCCTGAGAATGCCGTCAATTTCGGGAATGTAGGGTAGAAGCTGGGGGTAAACCCTTTGGGCCTTATCCTCCTGGCGCTCCATGAGCTTAATGCCGAATGTTAGTCCAAAAAGGTGGGTGAGGGTGAAGTAGAACCAGGTGGTTAGCCTGTTGTGTCCTACCTCCCTGCCCGAAATGCTCTTGAAAAAGTTGTAGTGGCTGTACTCCTCAGCGGCAATTCGGGATAGGATTTCCCGATTCGAAGCATCCTTTTCTATTTTGGCCAGCTTGCTGTAAATCTTAAATCCGTTTATTTCATCCCGTTGTACTTTCAAAATGAGGTTGCTAAACTCCTCCTTGCTCAACGTTTCATTCATAGTGCATTAGGTTTGAGAAATATTTTCGTTTAAAAGTGATTTCAACCCTCAACAATAGTATGAATCAATTCTTGATGTAAAAGTAGGGTAAAATTAGCTATTTTCTGAAGTGACAGCACGACCGGCAAAAAAAAGTCTGAGCCGAAGCTCAGACTTTTCTATTTGTGTAGTATGAATTTGCCTGGGCGGTAGGGGTAACCTCAATATCGTTGATGCAAACATGAGGTGGACGTGTAAGCGCAAAGTAGATAACCTCTGCGATATCCTCGGCCGAAAGAGGGGTGAGACCGGCATAGGTGTCCTTTGCCTTTTTCTTATCGCCCTTAAACCGCACGAGCGAGAACTCGGTTTCCAGAAGGCCCGGCCTAACCTCGGTTACCCTGATGTTATGCTTTAGCATATCCTGCCTCATGGCCTGTGAGAGGGCGTGCATGGCGTGCTTAGTAGCGCAGTAAACATTGCCATTCTCGTAAACCTGGGTTCCGGCCGTGGAGCCAATGTTGACAATGTGTCCACCTCCCCGTTCAATCATCAAAGGCGCTACTTTGCGGGTGATGTACAGAACACCCTTGATGTTGGTATCGATCATCTGCTCCCAGTCCTCCACCATGCCATCCTGCAGGTGATTCAACCCCAGCGCCAGACCGGCATTGTTAACCAGCACGTCAATCTTTCGCCAGTGCTCCGGCAGGCTGTCAATTGCGCTATCAACCTGCTCCCTGAAGCGAATGTCAAAATTCAGGATGTGCACCTCCTTTTTAAACTTCACCTCAACTTCCTTTTTCAGCTGTTCCAGCTGGGTAAGCCGGCGCCCGGTTACTATCAGGTTGAAGTTGTCCTGGGCTAGTCGTAGGGCTGTTGCACGGCCAATTCCTGAGGTTGCTCCTGTGATTAATGCTATTTTCATCCGTACAAAATTTTAGTATTATTAATTAGCAATCAATTAGCTGCGACCTGGTATTCTACACTCGTTAACGTTTGGATAAAACCTCAATGGCAGCAGGTAAACAAACCCCTAATTGTTTAGCTTAGCAAAGCTCGCAATTGACGCTCGCTTAATCCTCTTTTTTAACCAGGCTATCCTATAGGGGTATTCCATTGTTATGTTGTAATGCTTTACATATCAATATGTAGACACAATTTTATGTAAAATTTAAGCGGTGTCAAACGTACTGTAAAATTTTGTATTGCAGGCTGCTTTTCGTCATTTTTTACCTATTCATGTTCAGTGGATACAGCGTTTAAAAGGTAAATGGTTTGGTTTATATGGAGGAAGTAATGTCTGGTTGGCTGAGTCTGGGTTAAAAGTATATACAAGTGGATGTTGATGTACACCTTGATTAGAATTCTTTGCTAAAAGCCTTGTTTGTAGCTGCTGTGGTTGCAGCTGCCTCGTTTATCCCGGTTTGGCGCAGGGCATGAACTTCCAGTGCACTTCTACATTCGGCTGCTTCTCTAGGGGGCCAGACTTACAACATTTAGCTGGGAAGTTTTAAAGGATTGATTGAATGACAGAAAAAAAATAATTTTGGGAACCACTATTTTTTGCGAAACAATTTTAACGGTTGCATTGTTAATGCGGTAACAGTGTGGGGTGTATTAGAAAAGTCCAAAATTTCTGGTATAAGATAATAATACATCTATACATATTGAAAAATATCAATACGTATTTTTCGATGAATAGCTAAAAAGGAATTATCTTTACATTTTTTTCAAAGGATAGAAATATAAAATAAGCTTGGCTAAATACATAACCTGTTGCTAGGGAAGTTTTTGATAGTTAATTAATTGAGTTGAGTAAGCAATGGAGTAAAATTCTCCTGGTATGGAATGTGAAACTATTCAGCATTTAATAACATACTATACATGTCAACTATAGTAAAAGTTCGCCGAGGCTTGAATATCCCTATGGAGGGTAGGGCAGAAAATGTGCTTGTTCGCAAAAATATGTCCGAAACCTATGGAGTTAAACCTCTGGATTTTCCAGGGTTGCTTCCAAAATTGGAAGTTCAGGAGGGAGACGTGGTGAGGGCTGGCACACCGCTTTTTTATGATAAGTACCGTCCGGAGGTCAAGTTTTCATCGCCGGTTAGCGGCGAGGTGGTAGAGATACGCCGTGGCGAAAGGCGCCAGATACTGGAAGTAGTAGTAAAGGCGAATGGTAGTGTCGAGTATCAGGTGTTTGGCGCAGCTCAACCCGCTGCGCTTACACGCAACCAGGTTGTTGAGAAGTTACTCGTCTCTGGTGTATGGCCTTACATTCGCCAGCGTCCCTTTGGAATAGTAGCAAATCCTAACGACACCCCTAAGGCGATTTTTATTTCATGTTTCGATACCGCCCCCCTTGCACCCGATATGGACTTCTCCATACAGGGTGAGGATGAGAATTTTCAGGCGGGAATTGATGCGCTGTCGAAGCTTACTCCTGGAAAAATTCACCTGGGGTTAAATGCCGATTATCCTGCTGCCAGTGCCTTTGCAAAGGCAAATGGGGTTGAGCATCACTACTTCAGAGGACCTCATCCTGCTGGTAATGTCGGGGTGCATATACACCATATCGATCCTATTGGGAAGGGAGATGTTGTTTGGGTGGTTAACCCCCTGGATGTGGTTATTATAGGCCGTTTATTTTTGAAGGGCATTTATGATGCCTCAAGGGTAATAGCCCTGGCCGGCTCTGAGGTTACCAGTCCACGCTACTATAGGGTGATTTCTGGTGCTCAAATTGATAGTATTACAAGTGGAAATCTGAATTCCAACATCGAACTAAGGTACATTAGTGGAAACGTTCTAACCGGAACAAAGGTAGAGCCGTTTGGGTATCTGGGGTTTTATGATAACATGGTTACCGTGATTCCCGAGGGTAACCACTACGAGTTTTTTGGATGGATGTCTCCCGGTTTTAATAAGTTCAGCGCTTCGCGTACATTCCTTTCGCGGTTAACCCCATGGAGAAAATTCAAATTCGATACCAATTTACATGGTGGAAAGAGAGCCTACGTTATAACCGGACAGTACGAAAAGGTTATGCCAATGGATATCCTTCCTGTTCACCTAATTAAGGCCATCCTGGCCAACGATATTGAGCGGATGGAGCAGCTGGGTATTTACGAGGTGGTTGAGGAGGATATGGCACTCTGTGAATATGTTTGCACCTCTAAAACCGACGTGCAGCAGATTCTTCGAAAGGGCATCGAGTCGTTAATTAAGGAGCTAAGCTAGACATTTAATTATACCTCAAACAATGGGATTACGAAGCTACATTGATAAAATTAAACCTAACTTTCAAAAGGGAGCAAAGTACGGGATGTTCCATTCTACCTTTGACGCTTTTGAAACCTTTCTTTTTGTTCCCAATAGGGTAACCACCAAGGGAAGTCACATAAGGGACTCTATTGACATGAAGCGTACCATGACGGTGGTGATAGTAGCGCTACTGCCTGCCCTCTTTTTTGGTATGTGGAATGTTGGCTACCAGCACGCTCTCTCCATTGGAGAAAGCTGGCCTTTCTGGCAGACCTTTTTTTTTGGCTTTTTACGTGTGCTACCCCTTTTAGTGGTAAGCTATGGCGTGGGGCTTTCAGTTGAATTTGCATTTGCCCAAGCTCGTGGACACGAGGTCAACGAGGGATTTCTGGTTTCCGGTTTGCTTATTCCCTTGATTTTGCCCGTTGATGTTCCCCTTTGGATGGTTGCTATTGCTACCGCCTTTGCGGTGATTGTTGGCAAGGAGGTGTTTGGCGGTACCGGGATGAATATTTTTAATCCTGCACTGCTTGCCAGGGCATTCCTCTTTTTTGCCTATCCCTCGCACATGTCGGGCGATAAGGTTTGGATTGATGGGCTAGCCAAAGGGCAACAGGTAGTGGATGGTTTTTCCGGGGCTACGCCATTGGCTAATGCCGCTGCCTACCAGCTCGACAAAATTCCTTCTGCCTATGATATGTTTATGGGATTTATTCCCGGTTCCATAGGCGAAACCTCCAAGCTGGCCATTCTGATCGGGGCAATTCTACTTATTATCACCGGAATAGGCAGCTGGAAGATTATCATATCGGTGTTTGGTGGCGGGCTGGTAGCAGGCCTGCTGTTCAATACCTTGGCCATTAATCCTTACATGAGCATACCGCCATGGCAACACTTCCTCATGGGTGGTTTTGCGTTTGGTGCAGTTTTTATGGCAACCGATCCGGTAAGCGCTTCTCAAACCGAGCGTGGCAAATGGATATACGGATTCCTGGTAGGCTTTATGGCCATCCTGGTCAGGGTGTTAAACCCTGCCTATCCTGAAGGGATGATGCTTTCCATTCTGCTTATGAATGCCTTTGCCCCTCTGATTGACTACTACGTAATTCAGGGGAATATTCGCCGACGACTGAAAAGAACTAATAGGGTTGCTAAATCATAATTTTTTTCACTATGAGCATTTTTGGAAAATTGAAGAGTATGGACAAGAACAGCAACCTGTACACCATACTTTACGCTTCCGGGCTTGTGGTGCTGGTTGCAGTACTCCTGGCGTTAGCAGCTACTCTTCTGAAACCTGCACAGCAACGGAATGTCGAAACCGAAAAGAAGATCGATATTTTGAAGTCGATTGGCAAGGCCGATGGGGTTGAGAAGGCAGCCAACAAGCATAAGTTTGTAGCCAGTAATTTTGAACGCTACATTGTTGAGCAGCTTGTTGTGAACTCGCTGGGTGAGAGAATTCAGGGAGTTGATGCCTTTAACGTTGATTTAAAAGTCGAATTATCTAAGCCATTAGAAAATAGATATTTGCCTGTTTTTGTGGCAAAACTTGATAGCGGTTCCACCAAGTTTATCTTTCCGCTTAGGGGCAAAGGGCTGTGGGGGCCAATCTGGGGTTACATCTCCCTGAACGATGATTTTAACACTATTTACGGGGCTACATTCTCGCATCAGGGCGAAACACCCGGGCTTGGTGCCGAAATTGCAACGCCACAGTTCCAAAAACAGTTTGACGGGAAATCAATTTTTGACAACCAAAATCAGTTTGTCTCCATTAAGGTGGTAAAGGGTGGTGCAGACAAGAGCGATCCCCATGGAGTTGACGCCGTTTCGGGTGGCACAATTACAAGCAAAGGGCTTGAGGCAATGCTCTACGATTGCCTGAGCATCTATATGCCATTTATTAACAACCAAAAACAGCAGAGTCATGAGTGATGTGAAGGAAAAAGAACCCTGGTTTTCGGCTAAAAATATTGAGCTCCTAACAGGTCCGTTAAATTCCAAGAACCCCATAACAGTGCTGGTGCTGGGTATATGCTCCGCTCTGGCGGTTACTGTTAAGCTTGAGCCTGCCATTGTTATGGCCATATCAGTTACGGTGGTAACTGCCTTTTCGAACCTGATTATTTCTCTAATCCGAAACACTATCCCCAGCCGGATTAGAATCATTGTTCAGCTGGTTGTTATTGCAGCATTGGTTATACTGGTTGATGAGGTTCTGAAGGCTTATGTTTACGACGTGAGCAAGCAGCTCTCGGTATTTGTTGGTCTTATTATCACCAACTGCATAGTCATGGGAAGGCTCGAAGCCTTTGCTCTGGGCAACAAACCCTGGCCTGCCTTTCTCGATGGCATTGGAAACGGGCTGGGTTACGGGCTGATACTGGTAGTTTTAGCATTTTTCAGGGAGCTGCTTGGATCCGGAACTATTTTCGGCTACAGGGTCATTCCTGAGTCGTTTTACTACAGCAATGGCGGAATGTATGAAAATAATGGTCTGATGATTCTGCCCCCAATGGCGCTTATTCTGGTGGGCCTAATCATTTGGATTCAAAGAGGTCGAAACCGTAAGCTAATTGAGGAGTAAAAGCTAAACAATACGGATTATGGAAAATCTGATCAACATATTTGTTCGCTCCATCTTTATTGATAACATGATTTTTGCATACTTTCTGGGAATGTGTTCCTACCTGGCAGTATCAAAAACGGTTAAAACATCTACCGGATTGGGCATAGCGGTAATATTTGTGATGCTAATCACCGTTCCCGTGAACTACCTGCTGAATAGGTTTGTTCTACTTCCCGGCGCCCTACAATGGCTCGACGAGAGTTTCGCTTCGCTCGACCTTAGCTTTCTTTCCTTCATCATGTTTATTGCTGTAATTGCTTCAATAGTTCAGCTGGTGGAGATGGTGGTGGAAAAGTACTCGCCGGCACTCTACAACTCCTTGGGTATTTTTCTCCCGTTAATTGCGGTAAACTGTGCCATTATGGGGGGATCACTATTTATGCAGCAGCGCGAATATGAAACCCTGGGTGAGGCTACTGTATTCGGATTGGGCTCTGGAGTCGGTTGGTTTTTGGCAATTATTAGCATTGCTGCCATTCGCGAGAGGCTCAAGTACTCCGATATACCTAAGCCCCTAAGGGGTCTTGGAATTTCATTTATCCTGACAGGGTTGATGGGTATTGCCTTTATGACTTTTATGGGTATTAAGCTGTAAATGGAAAATTTTTCGAGTTATGATACTACTTGCCGGCAATAGTTCAATAATTTTGGGTGCTGTTATTGTATTTCTCATTGTAACGCTTTTACTGGTATTGTTGCTGCTTTACGCCAAGGCAAAGCTTACTCCTAAGGGCAAGGTGAAGCTGGAAATTAACAACGAGAAAGTACTAGAGGTGGAACCTGGCAGCTCCATACTTTCAACCCTGTCCAACAACAAAATTTTTCTCCCCTCGGCGTGCGGAGGAGGCGGAACCTGCGGGTTGTGCAGGTGCAGAGTGGTGGAGGGCGGAGGCTCAATGCTGCCAACCGAGGCAAACTTTTTCAACCGTAGGCAGCAGCGGGAACACTGGCGCCTGGGTTGTCAGGTTAAGGTTCGCGAAGACCTGAGCATCATAGTGCCAGAGGAAGTGCTTGGAATTAAAAAGTGGGAGTGCGAGGTGATTTCTAACCGGAATGTGGCCACATACATCAAGGAGTTCGTGGTGAAGCTACCCGATGGTGAGAAACTTAACTTCCGCTCCGGCGGCTACATTCAAATCGATGTTCCTAAAATCGAGGTAGATTTTTCTAAGGATATATTCGTGGAGCCCGAGTTTCACGACGACTGGGACAAGACGAATATGTGGAGCCTGAAAATGAAAAATACCGAGGAAACCTTCAGGGCATACTCCATGGCTAACCATCCGGCAGAGAACAACATCATTATGTTGAACGTGCGCATTGCCACTCCACCATGGGACAGGGAGCGGAATACCTTTTTAAAGGTTAACCCCGGCGTTTGCTCCAGCTACATATTTTCCCGAAAGCCTGGCGATAAGGTCACCATTTCCGGGCCGTATGGTGATTTTTTTATTAAAGACACACAGAACGAAATTATGTTTATTGGGGGAGGAGCCGGAATGGCCCCCATGCGTTCGCATATCTTTCATCTGTTCAACACGCTCAAAACCAACCGTAAGGTTACCTTTTGGTACGGAGCCCGCTCCAGGCGCGAAATATTCTACGAGGAGCATTTCCGGAAGATTGCCCAGGAGTTCCCCAACTTTAACTTTACCATTGCCCTGTCCGAGCCCAAACCCGAGGATAGCTGGGATGGCCCTGTGGGGTTTATCCATCAGGTTATATTTGAGCAATACCTCTCCAGGCACAATGCCCCCGAGGACATTGAGTACTACCTTTGCGGACCCCCGGCCATGATTGCTGCCGTTCAGAAAATGCTTTACAACCTTGGAGTCCCCGACGAGATGATTGCTTTTGATGATTTTGGAGGATAACCAGCCTTTAAACTTATTGGCCGAACTATAGCATGAGACACATGATATCCGGATTTCAGAAAAAAAACCTGTTGTTAAACCATTGTTTCTTATATACCCTCAGTGTTTCATTGCAAAGCAGCCGTTCTTTTGGATGAAAATAACAAAATGCAGTAGAAATCCTACTTACGAACAACTTGTAATTAGAATGCCGAAAACGTCAACGGTAAAGTCAGGCACCTAAACTCAACCATTGGCTTTTCAGGAAAAGTAGTAACGTGATGGCAATAGTTAAACTAATAGGAATTACGGTCGGATTTCTGATGCTGGGTATGCTAGGCTTGGGAATTAGAGTAATCTTTCATAGAAGCCACAAATTTCCGGAAACCTCAGCCGGTCATAACCCGGAGCTAAGAAAGCGTGGAATATCCTGTCCTAAAAGCGACGAACAAACGTGCTGGGGCGGAGAGAATAGCTACACAGGTTGTTCTGATTGCCTCGAACGTTCAAAACACTGAAGCTGTGTTAGAATACCTAATGCAAGTTTAACCTTAATGAGAAACAATTTGAATTTTTTAAAATAAACTTATTACGAGTAGGTGATATCATCATGGGAACATTAAAATTGATACTTATTTCAGCTGCCATGCTGGCAGTTGTGATTGTGGGACTTTCGTTGAAGTTGATTTTCGGAAAAACAGCCAACAAATCCTGCAAAAGCAACGATGTGGGCTACAGCTGCGGATGTGGTGGAAGTTGTGGCATCAACTCTCCGAATATAGGCGAACAGCTATAAGTTGTTCATTAGTGTTCGGATTATCCGGATTCATAAAATACATTCTGTTGCATGTGCAACTTCTGGGGTTTATGGTTTTATTTACTTCCCCGAAGCAGCCAATACACCAACTTTTACTGCCGGATAAACGGATCTGTCTATTTCGGATTATTGTTTAATGCGCTGATATATAGCTTATTAATGTGTATAATTTAAGAATTGAAGCATTTTTCGACCTAAAGCTACCCATTGTAATCCTCGCTGTACTGTATCGCATTTCGTCTGGTAACATGTTTCAAACCTGAACAATTGCTGGCGTAGGCAAGTTGGCTATAAATGATTAAAAAACCTAATGCCTGTAGGTAATCCTTCTCACTTATATTCTCCCGGAATTTGGACTGCACCTAAGCAACTCCAAATAGTAGGCTGTAGCCAATGGACATTTTAACTTATCCATAGTTTCCTGCTAATTTGACATTTACGTTAGGTTTATGTTGCAATAATTTTGCATTTTGGAAAATCTATAGCTAACTTTGTAGAACTTAAATGTGGAAATGAACGTCGATTCAAGCGAAATATATGACAGAATTAAGCAAAAGGTTCAGGTTCTTGTTGTTGCATACGAGCGAGCTAAACAGGAAAATGAACAGCTTAAGGCTCAGAAAGCCGAACTCGAAAAACAGCTGAAGGCTAAAGAGCAGGCATACGTTGAACTTGAAGAACGTTATTCCCGTTTAAAGCTGGCTAAGGCGCTTAAGGTTTCTGAAGCTGATGCGCATGAAGCCAAAATTAAAGTGAACAGAATTGTGCGGGAAATTGACAAGTGTATTGCTTTTCTTAACAAATAGGCCAGATACAGTTAAATGGAGGATAGCGAGAATAAATTCTCAATTAGAGTTAACATAGCCGATAGGTATTATCCCTTAAAAATTGATTGGGATGATGAGGAGAAAATACGCAGGGCGGCTAAGTTAATAAATGATAAGGTACTGCAGTACAAGCAACGATACACCGATAAGGATATTCAGGATTTTTTGGCTATGGCATCCTTGCAGTTTGTTATCAGGCTAATTGAGTGTGAAGAAAAATTCTCCGGCGCTGCTTTCGACGAGGAGCTCTCCAAGCTGGACGACTGGTTGGCCGCATACATTGAAAAGCAAAACATACGTTCTTTCTAATAGCATTGCCCGCATTACTGCTCTAATATTTTGCGAAACTCAACATTACTAAATTTGGAGTTGGACTTTATTCGATAAGGACAGGCCTTTTTACCGCTTAGCTCGGGATTCCTTTAGTAGGGACGTTGGAAGTCCGACCCGGATGGCCGCTCCACCCATGTAAATCTGGGGTTTCTACATAAAGTTAGAGTGTAATGCGGGTTTTTTTATATTAACCCACTAATAAATAATATGTTATGGAGTTAACAATAATAGTTGCCGTCATCGCCTTCATTTTAGGTGGTGCTATATCATACCTGCTATGGAACAAGCTGCTGGCCAGCAAGAGAAGTAAAATCATACAGGATGCTGAAACCGAAGCTGAAGTTATTAAAAAGGAGAAAATTCTTCAGGCCAAGGAAAAATTTCTGCAGCTCAAGGCGGAGCACGAAAAAATTGTATCCGAAAGGAACTCAAGGATTGCGCAGGCCGAAAATAAAATTAAGCAGCGCGAGACAATGGTAGCCCAGAAATATGAGGAGCTGCAACGTAAGCAAAAGGAGGTTGATGCAATTCGGGACACCCTTACCACCCAAATGGAGCTGGTTGATAAGCGAAACGAGGAGCTGGAGAGAATGCACAGGGAATCAGTTGAAAAGCTGGAAGCTCTTTCGGGTCTCTCGGCTGAGGAGGCCAAAACCCAGCTCATTGACTCCCTTAAGGCTGAAGCCAAAACTCAGGCCATGTCGTACATCAACGAGATTGTTGACGAGGCCAAAATGACTGCTGCCAAGGAATCAAAACGGATAGTGGTTCAAACCATTCAACGTGTTGCAACCGAAGCAGCAGTTGAAAATTCGGTTACCGTGTTCAACATTGACTCCGATGAGATTAAAGGGCGTATCATTGGCCGTGAGGGCCGAAACATCCGAGCTCTCGAAGCAGCCACGGGCGTTGAAATTATTGTTGACGATACCCCCGAAGCCATCATCCTTTCCGCCTTCGACCCAGTTAGGCGCGAGATTGCCCGGCTGGCGCTTCACCAGCTCGTAACCGACGGCCGCATACATCCTGCCCGAATCGAGGAGGTGGTGCAAAAGGTTCAGAAGCAGATAGAGGATGAAATAGTTGAAATTGGAAAACGTACCACCATAGACCTGGGCATTCACGGGCTTCACCCGGAGCTCATCCGGTTGGTTGGCAAGATGAAGTACCGTTCGTCGTACGGCCAAAACCTGCTTCAGCACTCCCGCGAGGTGGCCAACCTTTGCGCCATTATGGCCTCCGAACTTGGCCTTAATGCTAAGGCTGCCAAGCGTGCAGGGTTGCTTCACGATATTGGAAAGGTTCCAGACGATGAGCCCGAGTTGCCACATGCCATTCTGGGAATGAAGCTGGCCGAAAAGTACAAGGAAAAACCGGAGATTTGTAACGCTATTGGCTCTCATCACGACGAGGTGGAGATGACAACCCTTATCGCACCCATTGTTCAGGTTTGCGATGCCATTTCAGGAGCACGCCCGGGCGCCCGAAGAGAGGTAGTGGAGTCTTACATCAAGCGGCTTAAGGAGATGGAGGATCTTGCGCTTTCCTATCCCGGCGTACTGAAAACTTATGCCATTCAAGCGGGTAGAGAACTACGGGTAATTGTTGGCAGCGAAAAGGTTTCCGATGAGGAGGCCAACAAGCTTTCCTTCGAGATTGCCCGTAAAATCCAGGATGAGATGACCTATCCCGGTCAGGTGAAAATTACCGTTATCCGCGAGACCAGGGCTATTAGCTATGCAAAGTAGCAGCGAAATCTTCTGGCTGATAGTATTCACACTTTGTCCATTCCCATTTTTTTATAAGGCAGATGCATAAGTGATAGCCTTATGGGATGGCCATTTTGAAATGAGTTGCAGCAATGATTCGAAAGGGCAATATTATGGTTTGACTTTCGGCACGATAGGGGTAATAAGCTATTCATAAATACATGAAAAATATACCGGAATGAACAATTCATCAATTCAGATGTGCGACCTTCGAGGGCAGTACCTGAAAATCAAACCCGAGATTGATGCTGCCATTCAGCAGGTTATAGATAGCACGGCTTTCATTAAGGGTAAGGAGGTAGGGGATTTCCAGGACGAACTTGCCCGTTATCTGGGGGTAAAGCATGTAATTGGATGCGCCAATGGCACCGATGCCCTTCAGGTTGCCCTTATGGCGTTGGGGCTTAAACCCGGAGATGAGGTTATTACCCCTGACTTTACATTTATTGCCACCGTTGAGGTGGTAGTCTTGCTGGGGTTAACGCCAATCTTAGTGGATGTTGACCCATTTACCTTTACAATTGACACAAAAAAACTTGAAGAGGCAATAACACCTAAAACAAAGGCCATTATTCCTGTTCACTTGTTTGGGCAGTGCGCCAACATGGGCGAAATAATGCGTATTGCGCAAATTCACAACCTCTATGTGGTAGAGGATGCAGCCCAGGCACTTGGTGCCAGCTACTACCATTCTGATGGGCATGTTTCAAAAGCCGGAACAATTGGCCATATAGGCGCTACCTCGTTTTTCCCATCAAAAAATCTTGGATGCTATGGCGATGGCGGTGCGCTTTTTACTAACGATGATTCGCTGGCAGCGGAGATTCGTTCCATTACCAACCATGGGATGAGGGTACGATACCATCACGACAGGATTGGAGTTAACTCCAGGCTCGACACCGTTCAGGCAGCCATTCTGCGGGTTAAGCTGAAGTACCTGGACAGCTATAACGAAGCGCGAATGGCCGCAGCTCAGCTTTACGATACCCGCCTTAAGGTATGTGCAAACCTGGTTATCCCGTCAAGGGCTACATGGAGCAACCATATCTTTCACCAGTACACCCTAAGGGTTAACGAGGCTAACCGCGAGGAGCTGTCAAAATTTCTTGCCGGCAAAGGTATTCCCTCAATGGTTTACTACCCAATTCCCCTTCATAGCCAAAAGGCTTTTGAGGCTTACAGGTTGCAAAACTCAAACAGCACATTTCCTGTATCCAACTCGCTATCAACTAGCGTTTTATCCATTCCAATGCACACCGAGCTGGATGTTGATACTATTAATTTTATTACCGAAAGCATTTTGTCATTCTTCAAATAAGCTACTTTTACATTCAAAATTTTTACAGGATGGAAGTCCACTATTTCGCGCATGAAACAGCGGTTATCGACAGTGATGCAAAAATTGGACAGGGAACAAAAATATGGCATTTTAGCCATATTATGTCGGGTTCGGTAATAGGTGAGAATTGCAATATTGGCCAAAACGTGGTGGTGTCTCCCGGTGTTACCCTGGGCCGGAATGTTAAAGTGCAGAACAACGTATCAATTTATTCAGGGGTTACCTGTGAGGATGATGTTTTTTTAGGCCCCTCAATGGTTTTTACAAATGTGATAAATCCCCGCAGCGCCATCAACCGAAAAAATGAGTACATGCCCACAATTGTTAAACGAGCAGCCACCATTGGTGCTAATGCCACTATTGTTTGTGGCGTTACCTTGGGTGAATTTTGCTTTGTAGGGGCAGGAGCGGTTGTAACCAAAGATGTGAAACCCTATGCGCTGGTGGTGGGAAATCCTGCCAGGCAGATTGGCTGGATGAGCGAGTTTGGCCACAGGCTGGAATTCAATAGCGATAACCTTGCTACCTGCCCTGAGAGCGGGCAGGTTTACCGGTTGGATAATAATCAAGTTAACAAAATTAGTTAAAAAATGAAAAACTTTGCATTGATTGGCGCTGCAGGCTTTGTGGCGCCACGCCATTTGAAGGCCATAAAGGAAACTGGAAATACCCTGCTGGCAGCCCTCGACAAGCACGACTGTGTGGGCATAATGGACAGCTACTTTCCTCAAGCCGATTTTTTTGTGGAGTATGAGCGCTTCGATCGCCACATTGATAAGCTTAAACGGCAGGGCATAAAAGTTGACTACGTGAGCATTTGCACCCCTAACTACCTCCACGACTCCCACATAAGGTTTGCCCTGCGACAGGGAGCCGATGCAATATGTGAGAAACCCGTGGTTCTGAACCCATGGAATATTGATGCCCTTAGTGAAATTGAGCATGAAACCGGCAGGCATATCTACACTATTCTTCAGCTTAGGCTTCATCCGGCCATTATTGAGTTTAAAAAGAAAATTGACAATGGCCCCAAGGATAAAATTTACGATGTTGACTTAACCTACATCACCAGCCGTGGGCGTTGGTATTTCATTTCGTGGAAGGGCGACGTTCAAAAATCTGGTGGAGTTGCCACCAACATTGGAGTGCACTTTTTTGATATGCTTACTTGGATTTTTGGGGATGTCAAAAGTGGTGTTGTTCATATGTCTATGCCCGATAAGGCTGCCGGTTACCTTGAGTTACAAAAAGCTCGCGTCCGTTGGTTTCTAAGCATTGATTACAACGATATTCCCGACACAGTGAAGCAGCAGGGGAAACGAACCTACCGGTCCATTACCGTAGGGAATGATGAGCTTGAGTTTAGCGAGGGTTTTACCGATTTGCACACCACCAGCTACCGCGATATTCTTTCTGGAAACGGATTTGGCCTGAATGATGCCCGTAGCTCAATTGAAACGGTTTATGCGATTCGCAACGCTGTTCCGGTCGGGCTCAAGGGCGATTATCATCCTTTTTGCAAGAAGTAATAGAATATAACAACATTCACTATATGTTCAAGGAGTTAGTTTCAAAGAATGAAAAAATGGCGGTTATAGGACTAGGTTATGTCGGCCTTCCGATCGCCCTGGAATTCGCCAAAAAAATTTCGGTAGTTGGATTCGATATTAAACCCGACAGGGTTGAGCTGATGAAGCGTGGAGTTGACCCAAGCCATGAGCTTGAATCTACGTCGTTTCAGAACTGCGACATAACATTTACTTCTGATATTAACGATTTACGAAAGGCGTCATTTTACGTTGTGGCCGTTCCCACACCCATTGATGAGCATAACCTTCCCGATTTGAAACCATTACTTGCCGCTACCCGAACGGTAGGTCAGGTGCTGAAAAAAGGTGACTACGTGGTTTACGAGTCAACAGTTTATCCGGGTTGCACCGAGGAAGATTGTGTTCCCATTCTTGAGGAGCTTTCCGGGTTAAAATTTATTCAGGACTTTAAGGTTGGATTTTCGCCCGAGCGAATAAACCCGGGCGATAAGAATCACACCCTTACAACCATAAAAAAAATTACTTCGGGCTGCGATCCTGAATCAGCCGAGGAAATAGCTAAAACTTATGAGTTGATTATTAAAGCGGGCATTCACCGTGCCAGCTCCATTAAGGTGGCCGAAGCTGCAAAAATTATTGAGAATACCCAACGCGATATTAACATTGCGTTTATGAATGAGCTCTCCATCATATTCAGCCGCATGGGTATAAACACCTACGAGGTGCTCGAAGCGGCAGGAACCAAGTGGAACTTTCTTAACTTCTCACCCGGGCTTGTTGGAGGCCATTGCATTGGAGTTGATCCATACTACCTGGTTTACAAGGCCAAGGAGCTGGGCTATCATCCGCAAATTATCAGCGCTGGTCGTTACATCAACGATACCATGGGGGGATATGTGGCCAAGCAAACCGTTAAGAAAATTATTGCTGCCGGAACAAATCCTATGGATGCAAGGGTGCTGGTTATGGGTGTTACCTTCAAGGAAAATGTAAGCGATATTCGGAACTCCAAGGTAGTCGACATCTACCGTGAATTAAGATCGTTTGGAGTTAACTATATCGATATTATTGATCCCTATGCCGATGCCCATGACGTAAAGCACGAGTATGGTTTTGACATGGCAACTGCTCCATCGGGCAGGTATGACGCAATCATTCTAGCCGTTGGGCATAGCCAGTATGCTGGACTCAAGGAGGAATGGTTTAAGCGCCTTGCTGCCGAAAAGTGCGTTTTTGTAGATGTAAAGGGTATTTTTAGGAGCAAAATTAACAACCTCACCTACTGGAGCCTTTAGGTGGTTTGATGGATAGTTTGGCTGGTATCTCTACTAATCCGTACTAAACATGGCATAATAATCTGGCCATGTTTGCCTTAACGGGCTAATGCCATAAACCAGCCCCATTCGTGAATGCCTTGCAAATTTGGAGTTAATAGTATTACTTTGCAATCTTTAACTTTTATTACAAGTATATCAAGTTTATAATGATGGTAAAGATTACTTTTCCTGATGGTAGCATACGGGAGTATCCCCTTGGGGTAACCGGGATTGAAATTGCCCGAAGCATTTCGGAACGACTGGCTGCCGAGGTTCTATCAATCACTGTTAATGGTGAGGTTTGGGATTTGACTCGTGGAATTACTACCGATGCCACCGTAAAGCTGCACAAGTGGGATGACGAAGAGGGAAAGCATACCTTTTGGCACACATCCGCTCACCTTATGGCGCAGGCACTCGAGGCCCTTTACCCGGGCATTAAGTTGGGAATTGGCCCTAGCATTGACAACGGTTTTTACTACGATATAGATTTTGATAGCTACACTATTTCTGATGACGATTTCCCAAAAATTGAGCAGAAAATGGCCGAGCTGGCCCATCAAAAACTTGATGTTGTTAGGAAGGATGTTTCAAAAGACGAGGCACTAGCCACATACAAGGCTAAAGGCGACCCATACAAGGTTGAGCTTATCAGCGACCTTCAGGACGGCACCATTACCTTCTACACCCAGGGAGATTTCACCGACCTTTGCCGTGGGCCACACCTTCCAAACACAGGCTACATTAAGGCTATTAAAATTTTAAGTATTGCAGGAGCATACTGGCGTGGGAACGAGAAAAACAAAATGCTAACCCGTATCTATGGCATAACCTTTCCACAGAAAAAATTGCTCGACGAGTACCTGGTAATGCTGGAAGAGGCCAAAAAGCGCGACCATCGTAAGCTGGGGAAAGAAATGGAGCTATTTACCTTTTCGCAGCATGTTGGTCAGGGGTTACCCCTATGGCTGCCCCGTGGCGCCCAGCTTCGCTTTCAACTCGAGATGTTCCTTCGAAAAGTACAGCAGAAGTACGGCTACGAACAGGTAATAACTCCTCACATAGGGCAAAAGGAACTTTACGAGATTTCTGGGCACTGGGCAAAATACGGCAAGGATAGCTTTAGACCCATTACTACCCCTCAGGAGGGGGAGGAGTTTCTCCTTAAACCCATGAATTGCCCACATCACTGTGAAATTTATAAATCTAAACCCCGTTCCTATAAGGACTTACCGGTTAGGTTAGCCGAATTTGGGACGGTTTACCGCTACGAGCAAAGCGGCGAGCTTCACGGGTTAACACGCGTTAGGGGGTTTACTCAGGACGATGCCCATATCTTCTGTCGCCCCGACCAGCTCAAGCAGGAGTTTGTCAAGGTGATTGATATTGTTTTGTATATTTTTAAAACCCTCAATTTTAAGGAGTACACCGCACAGGTTTCACTCCGTGACCCAAAGGATAGGGAAAAATACATTGGAACGGACGAGAACTGGGAAAAAGCCGAAAGCGCCATTATTGAGGCTGCTGCCGAACGGGGACTTAAAACTACCACCGTTGTTGGCGAGGCGGCATTCTACGGACCTAAGCTTGATTTCATGGTTAACGACGCCATTGGCCGAAAATGGCAGCTGGGGACTATTCAGGTTGACTACAACCTGCCTGAGCGCTTTCAGCTGGAGTACATTGGCTCCGACGACAAGCGCTACCGCCCGGTGATGATACATCGTGCCCCATTTGGCTCAATGGAACGCTTTGTGGCTGTGCTTCTTGAGCATACCGGAGGGAGGCTCCCTATTTGGCTTGCACCCGACCAGGTTGTAGTGCTGCCCATCAGCGAAAAGTACAGCGATTACGCAAAAAAAGTTTTTAATTATCTAAATAATTCCGATATTCGCACCCTGATTGACGACCGTAACGAGAAAATTGGTAAAAAGATAAGGGACAACGAGTTACGCCATATTCCCTACCTGCTTATTGTGGGCGAAAAGGAGGAGGAAAACGGCACGGTTGCCGTTCGGGTTCAAGGTGAAGGCGATAAAGGACAAATGTCCCTCGATGATTTTATTATGCTGGTTAGGAATAATATTGAAAGTCAGCTTACTGAAATATAGTTAACTATAACCAATAGGAGGACAAAGCTATAGCAACACCATTACATTCCCAGGTTAAAAAGGACGTAGATAATAAATTCCTGGTAAACAATGAAATAAGAAACAAGGTAGTGCGGCTTGTCGGGGAAAATATCGAGAACCCGGGTATTTTTTCCATCGAAGAGGCTAGGCGGCTGGCTAACGAGCTGGAGTTAGACCTTGTGATGATTTCTGATAAGGCCGATCCACCGGTGTGCCGCATTATTGATTACCAGAAGTTTCTCTACCAGCAAAAAAAGAAACAGAAGGAAATCAAGGCTAATGCACAGAAAATCGTTGTTAAGGAAATTCGTTTTGGCCCAAATACCGATGAGCATGACTATAACTTTAAGCTGAAACATGCCCAGAATTTCCTTAAAGAAGGGGCAAAAGTGAAAGCCTACGTATTTTTTAAGGGACGTTCAATACTTTTTAAGGAGCAGGGCGAAATATTACTCCTACGATTTGCCCAGGATTTAGAAGACCTTGGAAAGGTTGAGCAGCTACCCAGGTTGGAAGGCAAGCGAATGATCATGTTAATATCTCCAAAAGGAGCAAAGAAGTAAATAAACCTAAATAATTTCAGTTTAGAATGCCGAAAATTAAGACTCATTCCGGTGCCAAGAAAAGGTTTTCTTTGACCGGAACAGGAAAAATTAAAAGGAAACATGCTTACAAGAGCCATATCCTTACCAAGAAGGAAACCAAACAAAAAAGAAACCTTACCCACTTTACCCTTGTTGACAAGGCAGATGAGAAAAGGGTCAAAAAAATGCTTGGGCTCAGGTAGCCATGACTTTAGCCTTTTATTTACAGCTACTTTTAATTACTAACCAGAATGAATTAGCGCCTAAGTGTCCGGGTTGCGGAACGCTAACCATTCAAAAATTTTAAAACTATGCCACGTTCAGTCAATGCTGTTGCATCAAGAAAGAGAAGGAAAAAAATTCTGAAGCAGACCAAGGGTAATTTTCTTGCCCGTCGCAACGTTTACACCGTTGCTAAGAACACCCTTGAGAAAGGTTTAACCTATGCCTATCGGGATCGAAAGAAGAAGAAAATTGAGTTTCGCGCTTTGTGGATTCAGCGTATTAACGCTGCTGTTAGGCCTTATGGGTTAACCTACTCGGAATTTATGGGTAAAATCAACAAGAAGGGTATTGCGATTAACCGTAAGGTTCTGGCCGACCTGGCCATGAACAACCCCGAAGCTTTCAAGTCAATTGTTGATTCTGTTAAGTAGGTTTCGCCAGCATATTCAGCATAACGTTTTGGAGGGGTAAGCACCCCTCCTTTATTTTAACCCATTCCCTCGACGATTGCCTGTAGCAATGATAACAAATATTATAGCTATATTGCAGAAAAATTAGGCTTTATGTTGAGGCTGGCTATAATCGGATACGGGAAGATGGGGCATGAGGTTGAATCCATGGCGATGGAGAGAGGCCATGAGGTTACTTTAAGAATTGATAGGGATAATACTCATGAGCTAACTCCCGAAAACCTGAAATTGGTGGATGTTGCTGTTGAGTTTACCTCGCCCAAGTCGGCAAAAGCAAATGTGGAGGTATGTCTGAATGCCAGAGTTCCTGTGGTTTGTGGAACAACAGGTTGGGGTAATGAGTTGGAGGCGGTTATAGAGCGGGTTAAAGTGGGTGGGGGAACGCTTTTTTACGCCTCAAACTATAGTGTTGGCGTTAATGTTATGTTTAAGATTAGTGCCTTGCTGGCCCGATACCTCGATAAAATTGGCGGTTACTCGGTGGGCATTAAGGAAATACATCACCTCCAAAAACTGGATGCTCCAAGCGGCACAGCTATTACCATTGCCGGTAAAATTACTGAAGAAATCCCCTCAATTACCGGTTGGACGTTACTTCCCAAGCGGGAGGATGGCAAAATACCTATTGAAGCCATAAGGGAAGGGACGGTTCCAGGAACTCACACCATTTCTTTTAGCTCCGACCAGGATAGTATTTTATTAACCCACGAAGCTAAAAGTAGGCGTGGTTTTGCACTGGGAGCCGTGATGGCTGCAGAATTCCTGCACAACAAAGTGGGTTTTTTTACCATGGACGATCTGCTTGCCTTTGATTAAGAGGGTAACGGTATGCAATCTTTTTCTTTTATATCAACAAATAATTATAGCTTAAAGCGGCATGCTTAAAATAACTAATGTTAATATGAGGATATTGTAACCCCTTTAGGCTACAACCAGTTCAATTAAATAATAGTTTTGCAGCGTAAACTTCAGCTTAAGGTAATATGACCACGAAAATTCGAACCTTGTTCAAAAACAGATACTTCAACCTAGGGTTGTCGTCCCTCATCTACATTTTAATGGTTATCTGGATAGGTAACTATTGGCTACTACTAGGATTAGCCGTAATTTTTGATTTTTACATCACCCGTAAGGTTAACTGGACATTTTGGAAAAAACGGGGGCAAAAGAGGACAGTTCTTATTGAATGGGTTGATGCTATTGTTTTTGCGGTTATCGCAGCCCTGCTTATCCGCATGTTCCTGATCGAAGCCTATACTATTCCAACCTCATCAATGGAAAAGACCCTGATGGTTGGCGATTATCTTTTTGTCAGCAAGGTTAGCTACGGTCCTAAAATGCCCAATACTCCAATTTCATTCCCCTTTGTTCACAACACCCTGCCGTTTTCAAAGAAGGCCAAATCGTATGTGGAGTGGCCTCGATGGCCATATAAGCGGCTGGCCGGGCTGGGTAGTATAAAGCGTAACGACGTGGTGGTATTCAACTTTCCAGAGGGGGATACTGTTGTGCTGCAGGATCCCAACTCTAGCTACTACACCCTGGCCAGGTTTTACGGCCGCGATTACCTTTGGCAAAACTTTGATATCGTTTACCGGCCAGTTGACAAACGCGACAACTACATAAAACGGTGCGTTGCCATTCCGGGCGATACCGTTAGGGTTGTCCATGGCCAGCTTTACGTGAATGGAAAAGAGCAGGTAAAAATCGGCGAAAGGCAATACAACTACCGTATTATAACGAATGGGGGAACGATTAATCCTAAACGTTTTGAAGAGTTGGGCATTGCAAAAGCCGATCAAAACTACAACCCTGCTGAATCGGAGTATATAATCCCATTAACTGAAGGTATGCTCGATCGAATTAAGGACTACGGCAATATTGTAAAGATTGAGAGGATGGAGAATACCGATTCAACCAGGATGTGGCAAATGATTTTTCCTCATAACCCAAGCTATCCATGGACAGAGGATAACTTCGGCCCGTTGTGGATACCGTCCAAAGGAGCTACTGTCGGCCTAAACTTGGATAACCTGCCTCTGTATGAGCGGATAATTGATGTGTACGAGAATAACGACCTGGCTGTTCGTAATGGAGCTATCTATATCAACGGAAAGCCTTCCAATTCCTACACTTTTAAAATGGACTACTACTTTATGATGGGCGACAACCGCCACAACTCGGCCGATAGCCGATTCTGGGGTTTTGTTCCCGAAGATCATGTGGTGGGTAAGGGTTCTTTCATCTGGTTATCACTCGATAAGGATAGGCATTTCCCCTTCAACATCCGGTGGAAAAGGATTTTTTCCGGCATTCACTAACCTTCAATCGTTATAATGTGTTTGCCATCAGCATCATTTTACCTCGCTTAATCATCTAATGGTGGGATATTTACTGGTTGATGTAGAGGGCATAATAATAACACAAGGAAATAGTTGGACCGTAAAGTAGTTTTATCAACAGCCTACCTGCCGCCCATTCAGTACTTTGCCAAGCTCCTGGCATATGATGTTGTATATATTGAATCAGCAGAAAATTACGCCAAACAGTCGTACCGTAACCGTTGCACCATTCTGAGCGCTAACGGCCCCTTAAACTTATCGGTGCCTGCCGTTAAGTCGCTGGGAAACCATACACCAATCACTAAGGTTGGAATTGACAACTCGTCTGAATGGCAGAAAAATCACTGGCGGGCAGTTGAATCGGCTTACCGTTCTTCACCCTTTTTTGATTTTGGTGCCGATTTACTATTCCCTTTCTACACCCAAAGGTTCGAAAATCTTTTTGAGCTGAACATGGAGCTGCTTAAAGTTCTACTCGGGTTCATAGGTGTGGTTGTTGATGTTCGGTTTACTACAACCTATTTGACATCCTATCCGGAGGAATACCATGATTGCCGGTATTTTATCCACCCAAAGCGTTCATTCAAAGCAGACGACCACATGGTTTGGGTTGAGTACTACCAGGTTTTCTCGGACAGGTTTGGCTTTGTGCCCAATCTTAGCGTTATTGATTTGATTTTTAACGAGGGTTTAGGCGCAACTTCCATTCTGAAGTCCATGAATAAGTAAACCTGCCCGGGTGCTGGGCAGGTTGTAAGGGTTAGATGGTGATATTTGTAATCTTAGAATCTGAATCCCAGGGTTATCAGGAATTTTCCATCCCTGGTTTTGGTGGAAACCACATTGAGATCGGTCAAATCGTAAAATTTATACTTAGAATTCTGGAGAGTTTGCAGGTATGCTGCATCAATGGTAAAGTTACCTATCCGGTAACCAAGGCCGAATGAAAGTTGGTTGGTGTTGGAATTATCGTTTAAAAAACCCGACTTGTAGGGCGATGGGTAGTAAGCATAACCGGCCCTTACGGAAAAATCGTTAATTCGTGCCTCGCCGCCTACACGTATGTTGGTAACATTTCTGAAATGACCGTCGATGCTCTGGTTTAAATCAGTAAAGTTATCGCCATTCCCCCCATCCCGAAATCTCATGGCTGAGTAGTCTAAATGTTCCACATCCAGGCTTATAAGCCCGTATTCTTTTATAATATAGGCAAAGCTTCCAACGAGTTTGAATGGGGTTTCAAAGTCGTAGTCATATTTACCCAGAGGCGAATTGCTGGTAAAGTTACTCTCAACTCCGGCAATGTCGAAGTTGGATTTCATGGTATATGAGTAGCTGTCGCTGAACGAGAAGAAAGTGGGAGTGTGGATGGCTGCACCAATTCTTATACTTGGTATAGGGGTGTATATAGCCCCGAGTTTAATATTGTAGCCTGTTCCGCTGGTTTCAAAGTACTGCATGTAGTCGGAGTAGTAGAAGCGATCGCCGTTGGATCGTGCAGGGTTGGATTGAAAGGCATCCTCACTGTAGGTCGCATTGTAGGTGAAGCTGTAATCGGCAATACCTACTGTTAATCCAAGGTAGAGCTTATTTGAAATGTTTGCAGCAAATGAAATGTCGAACTCACCGGAACCGCCCTTAGTGGATACAGCGTTTTTCTGAACTACTCCGTCACCAATAAGTAATGCTGGGTCGTACTCTGTACCATTCGTACCCGCTATCGTGTCGTATAGCAAGTATGTGTTCCATGCCATAATCACATCCCAGGGAGCACTGCTTTCGCTAAATGGATTGTAATTATCATCAACCAGCAAATCGTTATAGTAGTACCCCTTAGCCTTAACAACAAAGAAGTCCATAATGGAGTTGTTGGGATTATCGCCGGTGGCAATGGAGTTGGAGAAAAAGTCGTTTGTGCGGGTGTACCCAACTCCCATGTTTAGGTTAACCAAGCCCTTATCGTCGCTTCCGTTCGGTTTAAGCGACATTACAACACCCACGTTATCGAAGTACAGGCGATTCCTTGTGTCCGTAGCTTTAATGCCGTTATAGGTTGAAGAAACCTTTTGGTTTTTAAATGAAGGGGTAACGGTTAGCTCTCCTGACTTGTAAACACCCAATCCTGCCGGATTGATGCTTAGGGAGGTGAAATCGCCCCCCAAGGCACCAATGGCTCCTCCCAGCGAAATGCTGCGGGCTGTTCCTCCATTAAGGGTTTGCGAAAATCGAATTCCATCCTCTATGGTTTGTGAAAAAAGTTGAGTGACAGTACCTGAAGCCATTAATACCAGAAAAAATCTCGAAATATGCCTTATCATTGTAATAGGTTTATGTAGATGCTAATGATTGTTTTTTTCACCACAGTGTAAAAATTGCTGAGTAAAGGGAGGAATTTTGTTATTCCTCCCTGCTACACAGCTAAGAGATTTTTATCGGCCACGTGTTTTGGCTCCAGAGGATCCCGAGTTGCTATTTCCTCTTGAACCTGATGACGAGCTTTCAGTTCTTGGAGTGTAAGTTCCGCTGGAATTTCCCGAAGACCTGGAACCCTCAGGTTTTGACTGCACCGAATTTCCTGATCGTGTTGCTGAGCCATTTGAAGGTGCTGAAACCCTGCCGGGGCTATTGTATGTGGGAGAGGAAGACGATCTACCCGATGGTGATGTGGTTGTACCTCTGCCAGTGCTTGGACGCTGGATAGACTGTGTTCCGGATGAGCTGGTTCGGGGTTTATCGTAGCCAGGGTTGTATGCTCTCCCGGTTGGCTCTGATATTCCAATGGAGCGCGTAGGCCTTTCGCTCCGCGTTCCAGAACTTACAGCTGAACCTCTTGTAGATGAAGGGTTTGATAGAGTAGTGCCGGTTTCTCTGCGCGGAGCAGTAATCTGTTCGCCCGAACGTTGAGTACCTTCTACACTTCTTCTGTTGTTTTCATAGGTGGGTGTTACGCGTGTTTGGGTGTTTTTGGTAGATTGAATAGGATTTATGGAGCTGCTTTGCACGTCACCTCTCTGGCGGGTAACAGCCTGGCTGCTAGTTGGCGTAACTCCTGAAGCTGTTCGGCGGGAAGAAGTGTTGAAGGATGATTCACCCGGCCGGCGACCATAGTAGAAGTTTCCGCTGTTAAGGTAGCTGTATTCAATACCGTGGTTTATCCAGTAGTTTCCTGGAAAATTCCATGCTGAGTAGTAGTAAGGGTTGTAGTAGTTGAATGGGCTATAGAAGAAGGGGTCGTAGTACCACGACCATGGATTATAGCCCCATCCATACCCGAAGCCGAAATAGAATGAGGTTCTGGGCCACGAGAAGGAGTTGTAGATGTACCAGGGTTCAACCCAAACCTGACTACCCATTACCACTAACCTGTAGTAGTTGGGGTCATAGGCCTGAGCGTAGCGATAGCTATCCGAGTAGTACACCGACCAGTCGTTCAGCCCGTACATAGGGTCTTCCATTCCCTTTAACCTACGTTCATACGACTCCTGATAGGAATCGGAGAGAATGCTTTCGTATGGGTTGACGTTTTCCTTGTCGGATGAAATGGTGTCGTTTTGGGTGGTTTCCTGGTTTACGGCCAGCTCGTCGGCATACTTTTTGTCCAGCTGGGCGTAATCATTTAAATTAGTTTGAACAGGAGTGCTATCCTTACTATCCTGGGCAAGTTCTGTTTTGGAAGTTTTGGTGTTTGCCCTGTAAATCTCATCCTCCCACGATGAGGTATTGCTAACCTGCAGGCTCGACGAGCAGGACAGCGTAGTAAATCCCAGTAGGGCAAGCATTGGAATATAGCTTTTTGTTTTCATGGCGCACCTCCTGTTTGAAAATTATGTTATTATTATGGTTACTTTTGCTAGCTGAAAAATCATCTAAATATCAACAAAAATCATACCAATAGAACGATATGGCAAAGGAAATTACTAGTAGAAACGAGAATTATTCTCAATGGTATAACGATATAGTGATCAAGGCTGGGTTGGCCGACTACTCGGCAGTTAGGGGTTGTATGATTATTAAACCTTACGGCTACGCTGTTTGGGAAAAAATTCAGGCACAACTCGACAGGATGTTTAAGGAAACCGGCCATCAGAATGCCTACTTCCCACTTTTCATCCCCAAGTCGTTTTTTAGCCGTGAGGCATCGCACGTTGAGGGTTTTGCCAAGGAGTGTGCTGTGGTTACACATTACCGCTTAAAAAATGATGCAAGCGGTATGGGCATAGTGGTTGACGAGGATGCCAGGCTGGAGGAGGAGCTGATAGTTAGGCCAACATCCGAAACCATTATTTGGAACACCTACAAGTCGTGGATTCAATCGTACAGAGATCTGCCAATCTTGATAAACCAGTGGGCTAACGTGGTGCGGTGGGAGATGCGTACAAGGCTATTCCTTCGTACCACCGAATTTCTTTGGCAGGAGGGGCATACAGCTCATGCCACCCGACAGGAGGCAGTAGAAGAAGCGGAAAGGATGATTAACGTGTATGCCCAATTTGCACGTGAGTGGATGGCCATGCCGGTTATCATGGGTCGGAAATCGGAAGCCGAGCGGTTTGCCGGAGCCGTTGACACCTACTCAATAGAGGCTTTAATGCAGGATGGAAAAGCCTTACAAGCCGGTACATCTCACTTCCTGGGGCAGAATTTTGCCAAAGCTTTCGATGTTAAGTTCCTTAACAGCGAGGGAGCGCTTGATTACGTTTGGGCTACCTCGTGGGGAGTTTCCACCCGGCTTATTGGTGCGCTAATCATGGCCCACTCCGACGATAACGGGCTTGTACTTCCTCCAAAACTGGCTCCTACTCAGGTTGTCTTTGTCCCAATCTATAAAAGCAGGGAGGAACTTGATAGAATTAGCAGTGTTGTGTCGCAGCTTAGAAATGAACTTCATGCAGTGGGGGTTACTACCCACTACGATGATAGGGATAACTATAAGCCTGGATTCAAGTTTGCCGAATATGAAATGAAGGGTTTCCCCATTAGAATTGCCATTGGCCCAAAGGATTTGGAAAATGGAACTGTAGAGGTTGCCCGCAGGGATACACTTCAAAAACAAATCGTTAGCAGCAATTCATTAGGAAAGTTTATTATAGGGTTGCTTGATGATATCCAGAATAACCTGTTTAGTAAAGCGCTTGAATTTCAAAGGCAAAACACTACCGTTGTCAACAGCTATGATGAGTTTAAGAGTGTAATTGCAGGTAAGGGGGGATTTGTTCTGGCTCACTGGGATGGAACTCCCGAAACAGAAGCCATTATTAAGGACGAAACGAAGGCAACCATACGCTGCATCCCCTTCGACAGCAAGCCCGAGGAGGGAAAGTGTATTGTAACCGGTAAACCCTCCATGCAAAGGGCTCTTTTTGCCCAGGCATACTAGGGTTGAATTATTTAAAATGCTTTTGTATATTTGATTGTTTTTTTAATACATGGGGTATGGCCGAAGAACAGCAACCAACCAAGGAGCAAATATTCGATTTACTAAACGGTAAGTCGGTTTTAAAGCAAAAAATCTATGACAACACCTTTGAGGTGTTGGGTAAAATTAAGCTTGTGCTTCGCGATTTGGCCAATGAGTACAACGCCAACCTTAAAAATACGGACAGGCGGGTTAGGCTCGAGTACCGCGATAGAGGTAAGTTTGAGGCAGAAATCCGGGTGGCAGGCGATCTTCTCATTTTCAGCATGCACACCAACGTCTTTGAGTTCGATAGAGACCACGCCATCTGGAAGCTTTCCTACGTGAAGGATGACAAGTTTGCCTCCTACTGTGGCGTTATCAATATCTACAACTTTTTAGTTGACTCTTTTAGATACAACAGAATTGACGATTTGGGCTACCTTGTTGGCCGAATTTTTATCAACAGGGATTTTCACTACTTTGTAGAGGGGAAACGGCAAATGGGTTTCCTTTACAATAACTTTGGAACTGCCGTAGTTGACATGAAATCGCTTCGACAAATCGTTGAAACCGCCATTATGTACTCGCTGGAATTCGATTTGTTGGTACCACCCTACGACCTGGTTAAAATTGCATCGGTTCAGCAGATGAACAGCAAGATTGAAAGTTCGAACATGCAAACCGGCAAACGTTTGGGATTCAAGTTTAACTCCGACGATGTGTTGGAGGAAGAAAACAAGTAGGCTATAAACCAGCTAATTTACAACCACCATGAACAGATTGTGTATTACGTTTTTTGCCGCACTGATGGCTCTCTCATCCTGTGGTACAAAACACAACAAGGAGGTTAAATCCGAGATGCAGAAAAAATTGGACGAATTTGCGCCTGTTGAGCTGAGGTCGGACATCACTCATTTGTCAACTCGCGAAATTCAAATGCTGCCCTACCTATTTGATGCCGCTCAGATAATGGACGATTTATTCTGGTTGCAGGCATTTGGAAGTAAGGAAGAGTTTCTCGACACAATTACCGATAAGGCCACCTTTGAATTTGCCCTGGTTAACTATGGGCCGTGGGAGCGGTTGAACGACAATAAGCCCTTTATTCAAGGTTTTGGCGAAAAACCCCTAGGTGCCCAATTTTATCCTCCCGACATGACCATTGAGGAGTTCGAAGCCTTTAGCTCTCCCGACAAAACCAGCCAGTACACCCTCATCAGGCGCAACTCTGATGGGAAGCTTGAATCGGTTCCCTACCATATTACTTATAAGGATAGGATAGACAAGGCGGCTGAGCTAATGGTGCAGGCAGCCAACTTAGCCGAGGATGCAGGCTTGAAACGATATTTAAATCTTAGAGCTAAAGCGCTGCAAACCGACGAGTACTTTGAAAGCGATATGGCCTGGATGAACATGAAAAATAACAACATAGATTTTGTTGTTGGGCCAATTGAAAACTACGAGGACGCACTGTTCAACTACAAGGCCGCCTACGAAGCCTACATCCTGATTAAGGATCTTGAATGGTCACAAAAAATTAGCCATTACGCCGCTCTGCTTCCCAAGCTGCAGGAGAGCCTGCCGGTTGATCCTGCATATAAGAAGGAAGTTCCTGGGCTTGATTCCGATTTGGGCGTGTACGATGTTGTGTTCTATGCAGGCGACTGCAATGCAGGAAGCAAAACAATTGCCATTAACCTACCAAACGATCCAAAAGTTCAGCTCAAGAAGGGTAGCCGAAAGCTGCAGCTGAAAAATGCCATGAGGTACAAGTTCGATAAGATTCTCCTGCCCATTGGCAACTTGCTGATAGACGAGGAGCAACGCGAGCATATCAAATTTGATGCTTTTTTTGAGAACGTAATGTTTCATGAGGTTGCCCACGGCTTGGGAATCAAAAACCGGGTTGATGGGAAAGGTGGTGTGCAGGAATCGCTTAAGGAGATGCACAGCGCACTGGAAGAGGGGAAGGCCGATATACTTGGTCTTTACATGGTGTCGCAGCTGGCTGCCATGGGAGAACTCCCGGATAAGGACATGATGGACAACTATGTAACCTTTGTTGCCGGTATTTTCCGATCTGTACGTTTTGGAGCTGCCTCTTCGCATGGAAAAGCGAACATGGTTTGCTTTTACTACCTCAAGGAGCGTGGTGCCTTTGAGCGAAATCCCGAAACCGGAACCTACCGGGTTAACTTCGATAAAATGACCGAAGCAATGAACTCCCTTGCCCACGATATCCTAATACTTCAGGGGAACGGGGATTATGAGGGTGTTAAAAAACTTTTTGCCGATAAGGGATTTATAGCCGAGGAGCTACAGCATGACCTGGATCGGGTTTCGGAGGCTAGCATTCCACGAGACATTAGATGTATTCAAGGCAAAGAGATATTTGGCTTATAGCTTGTAAAGGTCGGGTTCTCCGACCTTTTTTTTGAGTTCATATTGAAATATTTTAATTTTAACGGCTACATTTATCCAAATTTTGGAGACCTAAAGCTATGAACCTAACCTTCAACTTTATCAAGTCGGTGTCGAACATCTACGATGAGATGATTGATAACGGGTTTTCACTGGTGTATCTGGGGGAATTTAGCCATGAAATAACCAAGATGTTTACCTCCATGGCCGAATCGGATATGGAGAAGAACAGCGAGGAAAGATCGGTTCAGCGTAAGGTGTACCATGTTATGGTTGAAACCCTTCAGAATATGAACAAGCATTCCGATGAAATCAAAGAGCGAAACATTGGCAACGGGCTCTTCATCATCGGGAAAAAACATGACACCTACTACGTGATTACCTCCAATAAGGTAGCTCGCAAGCATAAAGACCATCTTGAGCAATCGCTGATCACTGTTAATAACGCTTCGCCCGAAGAGTTAAAAGAAATGTATAAACGGCAAATTCGCGAAGGAACGCTATCCGAAAAGGGAGGTGCCGGGTTAGGACTAATTGATATTGCCCGCAAAACAGGCGAACCATTGAACTACCAATTCCTTCAACTCGATGAGGATAACTATTTTTTTATACTTAAAGTCGAAATTAATGCCCGTAAGTTCTACAAGTAAGTGGTTAAAGGAGTAATCCTATGTCTTATTAATGGGTATTTTGTCGCTTAAAAAAAGCTTTTTACAGCTAACCTTACGCTTAGGATTAGCAATAACGGTTCATTTATCATTTCTGCTTTTCACCTCCACTTCTTTTGCATTAACAACCAACAAGTTTGATTCTGTTCAGCTATTTTGGAATCCCGACACCCTTAGTAGAAGCGACACCAACTTGTTCAACCGTGGAGGGAATGAGGTTCTTAAGTCCAATAATGCCATAGTAAATAACCTGTTAGACCTAATTTACTGTGAGGAAGAGGATACTAGGCAAAAAGAAATTTATGCCGAACAGGCAAAGGCATATCAGAAGTTCTCAAGATATGCTGGAAGAATAATAGCCGATATTCAAATTGTACGGTTAAAGCCTTTTGGGGAGTACATTAACGATACTACACTAAAACCCGAAAACAGCCTTCAGAAATTTGGGAACTCGCTACACTCGCTTACATTACGCCGGTCGGTTGAAAACAACCTGTTATTTTCCGAGGGGCAAGAACTTGACCCGGTTGACTTAGTGGAAACCGAACAGCTCCTTCGCAACCTTCTCTATATTGAAGATGTAGGTATTAACATTGAACCCCTGCAGGACACTAACTATGTGAAAGCTACGGTTGTTACGAAGGATAAGTGGACTCTGAACATGGGGGTACGGATTGAAAGTTCAGCGAAGGGACGGATAACCCTTTCGGAGAGAAACTTTGCCGGAATAGGTATAGGGGCAACCGGGCGTGTTTACTACGACGAGGAACAAAAGGAGAAATGGGGGTACATGGGTGAGCTGAATATCCCTAACATTGCTGGGACTTTCATTACCAGCGACTTGTGGTTCCGTGAAGGCGTCGGCTACAAATCTTACTGTGTAGATGTGAAGCGTGACTTTTACGCCTCAAAAACCAAGTATGCACTAGGCGGAACCTATGTTAAAAGTCAAGAACCCTACAAAATTTTTCCTGTTGATTCAATAGTTTCGATAGACTATAGCCTAATGAGCTTTTGGGTAGGCCGTTCATTTAGGGTTGGTAAACCGGTTATAATTGCTTCGCCTTACATTTTTACCCTTGCTCTAAAGTACCGGCAGGTTGATTTCTACAAATCCCTACCAACATCTATGAACCTAAACCCGTACTTTCACTCTAACTACCAAGTTTTGTTAGCAGCCGGATTTTCTAACCAAAATTTTGCTCAGGATAACTTCATCTACTCTTTTGGCGCAACCGAGGATATTCCGGTTGGATTTATAGTGCAGCTTATTGGAGGGGTTGAGGATAGCGAGTACCAGCGACGATTGGTGGCAGGTGGTGAAATTTCGGCTGCCGAGATAACACCTGCCGGATACCTTTTTATTGCTGCTCGTACCGGAGGCTACATGGCCGAAGGCCCACGAGCCGAGCAAGGAATGATCAACTTCAAATCTACTTTTATTTCTAATAAATTTACCCTTGGAAAATATTTTGGCCGGCAACATGTTGGCGTTAGCTTTACAAGGGGCTTTTCGCGGTTTGAGGGGGAAAGGGAATACCTTGCACTTAACAAGGATAACGGGATTACCGGTCTAAGAAGCAATTCCCTTGTGGGTCAAACACGCCTAATAGTTAATTTTGAAACAACCTTGTTTAGCCCACATTTATACTATGGTTTTAGACCATCGTGTTTTGCCTTCTGTGATTTGGGAATGGTGGGAGGTTCAAACGAAGTAATTTTTGGCAATTCTCTTTTTAGCGGTTTCGGTCTGGGTTTTAAGGTGAAAAATGAAAGTTTAATCTTTCCGTCATTTATTTTTCGTCTTGGTTACTACCCTAATGTCCCCCAAAATGCCGATGTTGCCTATTGGATTATTACCTCTCAGGATCGTAAGAAGTTTGAGCAGTTCAGGATGAAAGAGCCTGCCCTACTTCCCTTCGAGTAGCCTGGCATCTGCGAACAATTTTCATTTCACGTTGTTTACCATGAAAATTTACAACCCGGCATAATTGAACATTTCTGGTTAATTGCATGGTTGTATTAAGTGGCAGCTAAAGTCATTTTTGATTTTACATTATTAAAATACCTAAAAATTATTGAACTATGGGAGTACTAGTAGGACAGAAAGCGCCTGTTTTCAAGGCTAGCGCAGTTATAAAGGGTCACGAAATTGTTGAGAATTTTTCTCTTGAGCAGTTCATCGGCAAGAAGTATGTGGTGTTCTTTTTCTACCCTGCCGATTTTACTTTTGTTTGCCCAACAGAACTTTTAGCATTTCAGGATAAGCTGGAGGAGTTTGAAAAAAGAAACACACAGGTGGTTGCATGCTCGGTTGATTCGGAGTTTTCGCACTGGAAATGGCTGCAAACCGAACAAAAAGATGGCGGCATTAAGGGGGTTACCTACCCAATTGTTTCGGATTTATCCAAAACAATCTCCGAGAATTTTGATGTGCTGGCCGGTCATTACGACTACGATGACAATAACGGAGATGCTGTATTTGTTGGCGTTCCACAGGCATTCAGGGGATTGTTTCTGATTGACAAGTCCGGGGTTGTCCGCCATCAGGTGGTTAACGATATGCCTCTGGGAAGGAATGTGGACGAGGTAATCCGTATGGTTGACGCACTTCAGTATTTCGAGGAGCATGGCGAGGTTTGCCCTGCCAACTGGAAAAAAGGTGAAAAGGCCATGAAAGCAACCCAGGACGGCGTTTCGGACTACCTAAGCCATAGGTAGTAAGCCTACTTGCATATCCACTTAACTTGCTGAACCGCCTCTAGGGGCGGTTTTTTTGTGCTAAATCCTTCATCTTTAATGCTAATTTTGTGGCATGAGGAAACGGTTAACATACCTTGTCGAAAACCCTGAAGTGGTTACCGACAACATGGCTAAAGCCCTGCTAAGCTGGGATGTTGGCATTGTTTTAAGAGGAAAGGATGCTATGCCGGTTCCGGGAACAGACATGGTAAGCCAGTTCGATTGTGCAGCAGGATTTGGTGTGGCTGCCAGCTGCAAACCTGCGGATAATTTTTTTAAAAACTTCGAATACTTTACCGATGCTAATAACGATTGGATTTTAGGTTTTTTAGGTTACGACCTTAAAAATGAGCTGGAGAATCTTCAATCGGGGAATTTCGATGGGCTGGCATTTCCCGAAATGTTCTTCTTCGTTCCGGAAGTATTTATGAGTATTGCTGACCACAATCTTTGCGTGTACTACTATCCCGGTAAAACCTCTGACCTAACTGTTAGCAAGCTTGTTGACGACCTGCTAAGAGTTGAATTGGTTGCTAACCCTCAACAGCCTACCATCACTTTTAAGTCCAGATACTCGAGATATGAATACCTTACCCAGGTTCAGCGCATTAAGAACCATATCGGCAGGGGTGATATTTACGAGATGAATTTTTGCCAGGAGTTTTACACCGAAGGGGTATCAATTCAGCCTGCCCGGGTGTTTAACCGCTTATATAGCAACTCACCTACACCGTTTGGCGCATTTTTAAAAATTGGCGAAAAGTTTTTAATGGCAGCTTCTCCTGAACGTTACCTTAGGAAAAACGGGAATGTAGTGGTAAGCCAGCCAATTAAAGGCACTGCGCCAAGAATGGCTTTGCCAGACATGGATTCGCAGGTGGTGGAAAAGCTAAAATCGGACGCCAAGGAGATATCCGAGAATGTGATGATAGTTGATTTGGTCCGAAATGACCTGTCGAGGGTTGCGGTTCCCGGTTCAGTTAAGGTTAACGAGCTCTGCGGAATTTACACCTTCCGGCAGGTTCACCAGATGATTTCCACCGTTTCGTGCATCGTGCCTGAGAAGCTAAACCTGGTAGAACCCATAAAAGCCACATTCCCTATGGGATCTATGACCGGTGCCCCAAAGGTTAGGGCAATGCAGCTGATTGAAGAGTTTGAAAAATCCAGGAGGGGAATTTTTTCAGGCGCAGTGGGCTACATCACTCCTAACAAAAATTTTGATTTCAACGTGGTTATCCGTAGCTTGCTTTACTGCGGGCAAAGGAAGTACCTTTCCTTTTCGGTGGGAGGTGCAATTACCGCCAAGTCCGACCCTGAAAATGAATACAACGAATGCTTGCTAAAAGCCAAAGCCATACTTCAAACGTTAAACGCCAGGATTGAAAATGTTGCAGGATAAATTTATCAATTTCATTCGGGTACACCGGTTGGCCGACGAGAACGACTCCATCCTGCTGGGTGTTAGCGGTGGCATTGATTCCATGGTAATGCTGCATCTTTTTCAAAAGACTGGTTTCAAATTTGCCGTGGCCCACTGCAATTTTGGGTTAAGGGGTGAGGAGTCTGATGGCGACGAGGAGTTTACCCGAACCTACTGCCGTGAAAAAGGAGTGGTGTTCCACACTACTAAATTTAGTACGGTTCAATACGCTACTGATAAGAGTGTTTCCATTCAGGTGGCTGCCAGGGAGTTGAGGTATGACTACTTCAACGAGCTTTGTCGGGAGCACGGCTACAACAAAATTGCCATTGCCCATAACATGAACGACAGCGCAGAAACGGTTTTGCTCAACCTAATCCGAGGGGCAGGTATTAGAGGGTTAACAGGTATCAGGCCTGTTCATGGAAATATAATTCGACCGTTGCTCTTTGCCACTCGCCCTGAGATTGAAAACTACTCAAAGCAGCTGGGAATTAGCTACCGTGAGGATTCCAGCAACGCAACCCTAAAGTACAAACGAAATTTCATAAGGCATAGGGTCATTCCGCTGCTACAAGAGTTAAACCCTTCAGCGGTGGAAACAATTTACGATTCGTCTTATCATGTCAATGAGGCTATAGGCTTGGTTGACAGGCAGCTGGACGAGATAAGAAGGAAAGTTGTTTCATTCAGAAAGGATGCTGTGCTATTTTCAGTTGAAGAACTAAAGCGTGAACCGGCAGCCCGTATATTTCTGGTTGAGGAGCTACGGCATTACGGGTTTTCGGGAAATATGGCAACACAAGTCTTTGACCTGCTGGAGTCAACTCCAGGAAAGTATGTTGACTCGCCAACTCATACCCTGCTAAGGGATAGAAAATACCTGATTCTGTCGGCTAAAATTTCTACAAGTAATGCCTGCATAGAGGTTGGCGAAGATTGCAGCCGGATTGAGAAACCCTTTCCCATGAGGTTTGAGCGTATTGTTGAGGTTAAGATTGATTCAAGTCCGCAAGTAGCCATCCTTAACTACTCTAAGCTAAGGTTTCCGCTTACACTTCGATGCTGGCAACCTGGCGATAGGTTTATACCTTTAGGCATGAAAGGCTATAAAAAGGTAAGCGATTACCTTGTTGACTGTAAGGTTCCTTTAAACCAAAAAAACGAGGTGTATGTTCTGCTTTCCAATAATGAAATTGCCTGGGTGGTTGGCTACAGGATTGACGACAGGTATAAAATATCCACTGAAACAGCTGAGGCCTTGAAAATTTCGGTGCTTTTGTAGCAATACAACGGCAGAAATGCAAACACAACTACCCCACTTTAAGGCAGCGGTACCTGATTACGTGAAGATTAACCTTTTGAAGAGTGGGGTGGGAGACTAGTATTCTTTTCGGGAAGTTTCTAAGCCTTTATCGTTGTAAATTATCCATGTTCCGGATTTCTCCCCCATCCGGTAGGTCATATCGTAGCGTAAAGTCCCCTTCTCGTCCCACACATACCATTTACCATTTTTCTTTCCGTTGAGAAAGTTGGCTTCAGCAACTTTTACCCCCTGAGCATTCCATGTTTCCCATCTTCCGCTTTTTTCCCCTTTTATGTACGACCGAATTTCATTCAGCTCACCCGACGGAAAATAGACTTTTACCTGCCCGTTGAGTAAGCCCTGGACGATTTCCATTTGAGATTTTACCTGCCCGTTTTCAAAATACTCCTGATATGTGCCAGTGAAGGGTTTACCATTGCTGTCAAGGTATAGCCCATTCTTTTCTGTAACATTATTTTGGGCACCGGACAGAAAAGGAACTAAAAGTAAAAGTAACGTAAGTCTTTTCATATTATGGTGTTTAGCAGGTTGATAGTTAATGTGTAAAATATTTTTATGCTATAAAACAGCTTAGTAGAATACTCTTAATTTTTACTTGAAACAGGGGCTGGAGGTTTCATCTGCAAAGATTTTTTTGGTTTCTTATTAAAAATACTAAGGTCCATACCGTTTAAGTATCGGTGTTAAAGCTGATGGAACATCCATATTTTGGCTTCACCAATCCCGTAAGAAGCGTACGGTTGTTCATGTATGCTTGTGCATGAAGCTCTACGAGGGTATTTCATAAGAAATCATTTTTATTTATTATTTACAGGCAAAAAGCAAAAGGGTTAAAAAGGCCAGGCATGTACTGGCTAAAACAAGTTTTACCTATTTGTAATTTTGACTAAAAAATCAAATGCAGTATAAACGATTAGAAAGGTAGTAGTATATTCAAAAAAAACTTCTCCCGGATTAAGGGAGAAGCTTTTAAGGTTGGTTATAACATTAGTATCTAGCGTTCTGTGGATCCCAGCTGCACCACCCGCTGGTCCAGTTTGTAGTTCCAAAACCACCAATGAAGGCAACTGTTTCGAAGCCAGACAACCCGCTAAAGGAAGCGCCTGTGAGAACAGGAGAACCACTTTGGGGCATAGGATTAACATTTCCCCAGTTCCATGCATTGGTAAGTTTTATATCTGCATTTTCAGCAAAGGTCTGATTGTTACCTGCTGTCCACATGGCGTCATACTGCTCCTGGGTAAGGGTAGTCCCATCGGTGTTAACCTGAAAATCCTTTATCATGCCGGCCATTATGCAGTTCTTAATTTCAGGACCCCCTGTAGTGTTGTATTGCGTCATGCTAGGACCCTCAATACGAGGACCGGTGGCAAAACCTGCCAGGATTGAGTTATAGAGGCTAAGGCGGGTATTCCGACGCAACCTAAGAGCATGCTTGTGGTTGGGGTTAACATTTGGTTGGGTCTTAGTGGCATAGGGGCCAAGAATAGTGATGTTGCTGAACTTTGCAGAGGTTAGTGGAGTATTTGATGAGCCGTTTGCATCGTTATCGGATTCAAACCCGTTGGATGCATCGGACTTGTCAGCTTCCTCAGGACCACGAAGGATTAAACCATACTGAACATTTCCGCTAAAGCCATTGTCGGTGTCAAAATCGTCATCACCACCACGGTACGAAACCAGGTACTTGGCATTTACGGTTCCGCCAAACCACTCGAAAGAGTCATCGCGGCCAAAAGAAACCTGAACGTGTTCAATTACAGTTCCACTTCCTACGCCCCCCAAGGTAAGGCCGTTAATTTCATTTCCGCTGGAAACCTCGTATCCTGCAAACTCTATGCGAACATACTGAAGCGATCCGGAGTTGTCGGCAGGATCATTACCCCCGTAAATAGCGCCGGTTCCTCCTTCAATCTCAGCCTCACCGCCGGTAATATTAATAGGAGCCTTGCCACAAATTATTATTCCTGCCCAGTCGCCAGGTTTTCTCTGACCGGCCGGTTTATCGCTAGTAAATACAACAGGTCTATCTTGTGTTCCATTGGCCATAATTTTACCGCCACGCTCAACTATCAGCGCTGCCTTGGTGTCGCTTAAACCCTTAATTAGCGCTCCCGGCTCAATGGTAAGCGTAACCCCATTGTTCACGTAAACAAACCCTTCCAGCATGATAGTATCGTTTGCCGACCAGGTTGTGTTGGCTGTGATATCGCCAGAAACCGTTACCTTTTGTCCTGTGGGAGGCTTGGGTTCGTCTTCATCATCATTACATGATGCCATGCCCAGACCAAGTAGGATTGCCGCAAAGGCTAAACCCTTTGTGCTTGTTAAGAGACTCATTTTTTTCATTTTGATTGATTTTAGAATTATCTGGCACAAAAGTAGGGCTGAGCAGCTAAAGCGCAGCTAAGCAAAAATTACCCTTTCATTAGCTGTTTGTTAGGTATCTGTTAACAGGGAAGTGGTAGTGTTTCTAGAATGAAAAAGCCACACCTGGGTGAAGGTGTGGCTTAGTGGTGAACTTAGCTACGATGAGTTACTCTACTCAGCAATGGGTTCCAGCTCAATCTTTATCTTCAGTGTAGGGTTGATAGTTTTATTTATGTCAACCTTTACAACTGAAGTAGAATAGGAGATAAGTTCGGCACTAAGGTTTTCGAGTTTCTCCGGATTAACTTGTATGCTGAAGTTCCCATCAAAATCGGAGTAGCAAGTTGTGCTTCCATCAGTTTTGACGGCAACCCCTGCCAGTGCCTCCCCTGTATGCTTGTCGGTAACTTTCCCGTTAATGGTGATTGACTTAACGGGCAAGCTGGTTGTGCTTTCACCTTTTGTTTTATCATCAGTGGTTGCTCCAAAAACATTCAAGGTTAAAGCAGCTATTAACAGCACTAGAATTCTTTTCATGGGTATTTGTTTTACTTTTGTTTCTGAAGCAAAGGTAGTATGGTGGTATTTCCTTACCATTATATCAATATGATTAAAATGTTAAGTTGATGTTAAACAGGTTTTGGTGCTAAAAATTCAGTGAAAAGCCCAGGCTAAATGTTATCCCGGGCTGCATTTCCCTACTGCTCAAGTTTAAATCACCTCCATCAGCCTGTTTAAACGCTTGGTACTTGATGCTCTTTTGATTCAAGAGATTTTTGATACCTGCTTTTATTTCCATTTTGCTGCCAATTCCCTTGCTGGCGGTGAAGTCAACCAGGTGGCTATGTTTTTCGGTGATATCGGGGATGTCCTGGTTGGAGTTTTGGAATGGTAGCCCCACAGCTATAATCCTATCACCTATAAGATTATACTGCAACGATAGATTTAGCTTATGCTTGGTGTTGCTGTAAAACACTGCTGCATTAACCAGGTAGGGCGATTGTCCCTGCATGGGTCTATCACGAAATATGGAGTTTGCAGGAAAGTTTACCCGACTGTATATGTATGAGGCATTAAGCACAGCGCTGAAATCCTTTAGCAGGGGAATAAACTCAAGTGATTTTCGTAGTTCAACTTCTGCTCCTGCGCTTTGGGCATTATCTGCATTATCGTAGGTAAATGTTAAGCGGTTTCCGGCGGGTCTGAACACCGATTCAATTGAGGATGTAAAGTGCTTATAGAAGATTCCTATAGAAATAATTTCACCGGCATTCGGGTATAGCTCGTAGCGGAAATCGAAGTTCCACACATATGCGTTTTTTAGATTTACATTTCCCACGTAATCGGCTTCCTCGTCAAAGTTGTAGAAGTAAAATGGTGCAATTTCCCTAAATTCTGGGCGATTAACGGATAGCCCGCCGGCTAGACGCAGCAAATTTTTCTCATTGAAGTTGTAGGTAAGGTTCGCCGATGGGAAAATATCTATGTGGTCGAGTTTAACGTCAACGGGCTTGTTGTACATGTCGTAGCTGTTGAGGCGCATGTTGTTCATTTCGAATCTCGCTCCTCCGTAAAATCTCAGCTTTTGGGTTATATTCGTGTTGATGGTCAGGTATCCTGCAAGGAGCAGGTTGGTGGCGTCGTATGAGTCTGATCTGGAAGTCATCTCCTTTAGTATAAAACCGCTTGGGGTAGTGTTGATGTTTTCCAGGCTAAAAATTGTTTCAACCGGAAGCCAGACCGATTCGGTGTAGGAGACATTTTTGGCGAAACCTAGTATTCTGGCGTCAAATGTTCTATTTTTATATTCAGAATAAAGTCCGGTTTTAATAACAGGTTTCCAGCTCCCAATTTTTATTTTAGCTTCGTAGTTTGTCCCTGCAGTGGCTATGTATTCGTGAAGGTTCATGAATAGCCTGCCGGCGTCGCTCACTGAAGGTGTTAACCCAACTGAGGCATAGTATTCGTTGTAGTGGGGAAGTAGCGGCTCAGACTGTAGGGTGGTTCGAAGTTGTTTTAAGTCGGGTTCGTTACGTCCCGAGTAGGCAAATCCTAAAACCCAGTCAAGGGTATTATCCGAGTTGCTGCCCAGCTTATGCTCTCCACCCAGCTGTCCGGAGTAGGTTATCCTGCTCATGTATTTATCCTGGTATGACCGGATGGTATAACCTTCATAGCCATTTAGCCCATTCCGAATAACGGCAGTATTGTTTCCCATCAGGTTGAAGAGATTTCTAAACTCGATTTTTGTTCCTTTTCCAGGGAACAGCGACCAGTTATGTAGAATCCCCAGCCTGACCGAGCGGGAGTATGTGCTGTCGGTATAGTTATAGCTGTATGGAGGAATTTCGCCTGGGTTAAGCTGCACCTGGTAACCTTTGTTTACCAGCTCATCGCTACTGTAGGTATGGCTGTAGCTTATGGATGTTATGTTGCCCAGCAAACGGTTACCCTTTTGAATTTTTCTGCCAAAGCTGAAGTTGAGCTTTTGCTCAGGAAAAGCGCTTACACCTTTTGGTGCCCAGCTGGTGTTTAGCCTTTTTCCCAAATCGGCCAGCTCAGCATCAGGGTAACCTTTTATGGAATTTGGAAATCCTGAGGGTAGGTTTCGGGTTCCGCCATCCACCCCTAACCAATCTGTTTTCCCGGTGGTTATGAGCTGAAAATCGCCATAGTGTGCCCGGGTATTGTAACCCGTTGTGTAGCTTATGCTCATGAAGTTGCTTTCGGGCATATTTTTGGTAAAAATTTTAATGAATCCACCGGTAAAATCGGCCGGTAGCTCAGGCGACATGCTCTTGGATACCATCATGTTATCAATCATGGCGCTGGGAATAACATCAAACGAGAAGGCTTTTTGATCGGTCTCGCTCGAAGGTGTTGATGCGTTGTTTATCCATACGCTGTTGTATCGCTGGTTCAGCCCCCTAACTACGACAAATCTATCATCAATTATTGAAGCTCCCGGGACACGACGGATAACCTCGGAGGCATCCTTATCCTGTGAATTGTTTATTTGCTGCGCCGATATGCCTGTTGCCACCATTAGGCTCGCCTTTATAGAGCTAATCATGGCTAGGTTGGTGCTGGTTTTTCGGGTGGCTGTTACCGTAACACCCTCCAACTCAGTAGTGATTTCCTCAAGCTCTATGCTAACGGTGGTGGTTTTATTGGCTTCAACCCTTATCCCATCAAGTATTGTTGGCTTATAGGATATAAATGATGCCTGGACGCTGTAAATTCCCGGCTCCAAATTTTCCAGCTTAAACTTTCCGTCAAAGTCGGTAATGGTACCCTTAAAAGTACCCTCGATGATAACGCTGGCCCCTACCAGGGTTTCGTCTTTTCCCATATCGACAACCGTTCCCACAATAGATCCGGTCTGGGCCGATACTGATGTTGCAAGTAAGAAACATAGAAGAGTGAACAAATAGGCTATTCGTCTGTTATTAGTTCTCATAGTTTATAAACGGTGGTTTATATTTTTTGCTGCAAAGAAACTGGTAAACTTCAACCTGAAGATTAACGCAACTTTAATATATTGTTAACCGCCATCAGGAATGAGGCCGGTTTTTTTAATGTTAAATTAACTTTACCATTTTATTTTATAAATATCTTTGTATCACCATAAAATGCTTAAAACGGGATAAATGAGTAAACCTGGTTACCGAATTCTTATTGTAGATGATGAGCCCGACATTATTGAGTTTTTAAGCTACAACCTGACCAAGGAGGGCTATGAGGTTGATACTGCTACAAATGGAAGGCGGGCTATAGAGAAAGCAACAGAATTCAGTCCCGATCTTATTTTGCTTGATGTCATGATGCCCGATATGGATGGAATTGAAACTTGCCAGGAGTTACGGGCAAATCCGTTAACAAAAGACTGCCTCATTGCTTTTTTAACTGCACGTAGCGAGGACTATAGCCAGATAGCAGGCTTTGACGCAGGGGGCGACGACTACATTTCAAAGCCAATTAAGCCCAAAGTGCTAATTAGCCGTATTAAGGCCCTGCTTAAACGATCTGGCTCGCTGGAGGAAGCACCTGAACCAACACCCGAAATTCCTGAGGAGGGAATCTACATCAACAGGGAACGGTATCTTGTTTACCTCGACGGCAGGGAGCTGGTTCTTCCAAAAAAGGAGTTCGAGCTGCTGGCCCTGCTTCAAAGTAAACCCCAAAAGGTTTTTACCCGTGATGAAATTTACCAGGCAATTTGGGGCGACGACATTGTTGTGGGTGACAGAACTATCGACGTGCATATTCGCAAGCTGCGCGAGAAGCTTGGAGACCAATACATTAGAACGGTAAAGGGTGTTGGATACAAGTTCACCGTCTAGGCTGCATCTCCCCAGGTAGCTATAAGGGAAATTTCTTGGAAGCAACCTAAATTAATTTTACCTATATGGAGCTTTTTTCGTGGAAAAACGACTACAGCGTTAAGGTTGGAAGCATTGACTCCGATCATCAGAAGCTGTTCGACATTATTAACTCACTGTTTACTGCCATGTCGAAGGGTGAGGGCAGGCAGGTTATCTCCGGTTTGGTTAAAGAGCTGCAGAGCTACACCATTTACCATTTCAACCGGGAGGAGACATTTTTCAGGGTTACCAGCTACCCCAATGCTGCCAACCACCTTGAGCAGCATAAGATTTTTGTTAGCAAGGTGAAAGAGTATAAGGAAAAAGTTGACAAGGGAAACAATGACTTTTCGCCCGAAATGTTGACCTACCTAAAGGATTGGTTGCTTAACCATATCCTTGTTACCGACAAGGCCTACTCTGACCACTTCACAAAGAACGGCATTGTATAGAATCCACTCTCCAACAAGGGAGGGGGTATTCTTTAAGCTACAATTTTTCTTACCACAGCTAATTTTAGGCTGATAATGGGAAGGATTATACACTTTGAACAGGGTATCAATATTTCAGATTCTTCTAATTTCAACCAGGAGTGGTAATTTTATATTAGTAGCATTACGGTTATAATTTGATATTTTCTACCTTTCTTTCAACTATTTTCAAAAAGAATATTTGCCATGGAGCTAATTTCGTGGGAAAGCAACTACAGCGTTAAGGTTGGCAGCATAGATGCCGATCATAAGAAACTTGTGGAAATACTCAACTCGCTTTTTATGGCCATGTCGAAGGGTGAGGGGAGTAAGATTATCTCCGACTTAGTTAAGGAACTTCAGCGTTATACAATTTACCATTTTAGCAGGGAAGAGTCTTTTTTTAGGATTACCGGCTACCCGAATACCCAAAAACATATTGAGGAGCATAAGCAGTTTATTGGTAAGGTGAAAGAGTATAAGGAAAAAATTGACAAGGGAAACAATAACTTCTCGTCCGAAATGTTGGCCTACCTAAAGGATTGGTTGCTTAACCATATCCTTGTTACCGACAAGGCCTACTCGGAGCATTTTGTAAAACACGGAATAGCCTGAATTGCTGATATGAAGAAGTTTGGAGGACGAAATGACTTCCAAATAGGCTTGGATAGTGTTTGCCTTTAGGGCAAATATCACTTCTATCAATATCTCGTCCTACTTGAAGTTGGCCATCATTTCCATTCTTCGTTGGGTTCCCTTCTCAAGTGGAACGAGGGTTAAGCTGGTGGGTATAACCGAATACTTGCTTTCCGGTCTAAGCTGGCCAAGCCACTTAAATCCTTTTAGGGTCATATCTTCGGGTTCCACTTGTTCAATAGGAATGAGGTTTGAAGTTGGCTTCTGCTTGAATACCACCCGGCTGACCTTATTGTTCTTAATGTGGACGTCAACATTAGAACCTTCAGCCCTGTTCACCATGGTGATTTGACCCTTGTCCCTAACGAAGTAAACCACCTGTCCGTTTCCCGTAATATCCATTCGGGTAAGCTGGCCATCGGAAAACCTGGCTAAAATGGTTTTACCCCTCATCTGGCTAAAGTATGCGGAGTCCTCACGGGATGATATGAAGGCATTGCCCAAAAAGTCAGCCTGGCTTATCTTTTTGTTGCTTATATGGATTCGGATGAAATCGGCAGTCATCTGGTTTGCCTCGTTCCACATAACCGGGTTGCCATACATCTCCAAAACAGAGTCGCGGGTGTTGTAGATCATGGAATCGCAAACACCCTGAATATCGTGGCGGTAGTACATCACCCTGCCTATTGCCTTTACCAATCTATAGGATGAGTCGGTTTTCTGATTATCACCTGTTTTGGCTGTAATCATGAGCAGCTTGTCGGTGCGAAGGAATAGGCTGTCGGAATCATCAATCATCATCATGTAGGGTTGCTCGGTAATTTCGGCTTCCTCTTTTTCCTGCCAGTAGCTGGCCTTTTGGCCGTAAATGTAGGTGCGGTTTACCGTGTCAACCATCACAACATTTCCTATTCCACGGGCATACCCATTTTGCTTATCGTAGTAAATATTTTCGCCAAAGAGTTTTTGAGAGTTGCTTATGAGATAGGCGTTATTTTGGAAGTTCGATTGTTGTAGTTTTCGGTTATGCCAGCCTTTTTCGCAGTATATAAAGTTTTCTCCGTCATAGATAAAGGTTGGTCCAAAAAAGTAGGCAACCTCATTTTTGGTGTGGTACGATAGGGAGTCAGTAAAGGCATTACCATCGGGGCTTTTTAGGACTACTTTATTGGCAAAGGATATCAGGTTGTCGTTGTTGTTGTAGTAGCCTTTTATGCTGGTTAAGGTGGATGAGTCGTTGGAGGTTGCCACTCCTCCGGTGGTGTAGAAAGCCAGGCTTGTTTTCGAGTTGAAATCCAGGGCGTCGGTAACCAGTGTAAAATCTTTGTCAACCATTTTAACCTCCTTGCCGGTTAGCCTTCCCTCGGAGGTTCTCCCGTCATAGTGCAGCTTGTCGCCATAAATATTCGAACTTCCCTGCGAAACCACCACGCCATTAAAGGCATCGAACCAGTTTTCATTTTGGCTGTAGTATGCGCTATCGCACCTAACACGGGTGTTATCGTAGAAAAAACGGACGTTGCCAATGTACCTGACAATTTTCTGATCTCCCAGGTTCAGGTTTTTCATGGCTTTGGCGCCCTCCAGCTTAATGGTGGTTTTCTGCTGGGCAGCTGAAAATGTTGGGTGCAGGTACGTAAACCCTAAAATAAATAGGAAAATTCTGGTTGTGCTGGTTGAAACTTTTTGCATTACCACTTCTTGCTACTTAATCCAGCCTTTAGAGCGAAAGCTGCAGTTTCTAAATGGCTCATCAACCCTGATGTAGGTTGATTGAATTTTCTTGTCCAACCACTCTTGCAGAATTTCGTTTTCCATACTAACCTTAGCTATATTCTGAATGATGGCGTAGTCTTCCTTAAGGTTGGCTTTGTGGGGTGGAATTATTCGCTTCACCTTGATAATTTTGAATACCACGTTGGCATGTTCGTCTCGTGATTCGAATGGGCTGCTCATTTCCCCCTCCTTGAGCTCCCTAATGGCGTAGAAGTCGGCAGGTTGAAGCTGTTCCTTTTCAAAAAGAGAAGTATTGTTGTAGGAGTTGATGACCAGCCCTCCGTTTAGAAACGATTTTTTATCCTGAGAAAATCTCATGGCTGCAGCTTCAAAGGTCAAGCTATCGGCTTTAATGAGGGTGGCAATGCTATCGAGCTTTGACATGGCTTGTGCCAACATATCACCTGAGAATTGGGGTTTCATCAGAATATGCCTAACATTTACCTGATTGTCGCGTTTTTCAATTAGCTGGATGATGTGGAAGCCATACTCGGTTTCAACTATTTGGCTTATTTGACCCTCCTTTAGGCTAAACGCTGCATCGGCAAAGGCCTTCACCAGCTCCTCGCGGTACCGAAAGCCCAGCTCTCCGCCCCTGATTGCCGATGCCCTATCCTCAGAGTAGGCAACGGCCAGAGTTGAAAAGCGCTCGCCCTGGAGTATGCGGTTTCTGATTTCCAGTAGTTTTTCCCTCACCTGTAGCTTTGCCTCCTCGGTAGAGGGTGGGTAAATCATAATTTGTTGTAGTTCATACTGCTCGGGAACTGTGGGTAGGCTGTCGGTTGGTATGTTTTTGTAAAAACTTTTCACCTCAGCGGGTGTTATCTTCACCTTATCAACAATTTTTTGCCGCATTTGCTGGGTAAGCAGCTGCTCACCAATAGCTTCACGCAAATCGTTCTTAACTTCGTAAATGGGTTTGTTGAAGTAGCTTTCAAGCGCCTTCTCCGATCCCAGCTGGCTGGTAAAGTACTTCAACCTTCGGTCAATCTCCATTTCTACCGACGACTCATTTGTCTTTAAGCTGTCAATTTTGGCCTGGGTTAACAGCAATTTCTGGATAAGAATTTGCTCCAGCACGTTGCAGCGGTTGTTTTCGCCGGTTGGTGAACCCTCCATTTTCTGGCGAAGAAATTCCTGCTCAATATCGGAAAGCAGGATATGCTCACCACCTACTACTGCTACAACCTGATCTATTACTTGCGCTTCCTGCGAGTAGGCGTTAACTATGAAAAGTTGAAGTAACAAAGCCGTTATTGCTAATCGTGCTGGTTTCATTTGTAGTATTGTTTAATTTCTAATGAGTAGCTTGACATTTACCTTTTATAAACTTGAAAGTTTTCATCATCCTGCCCTTTACTGTATATCCGCTGCTCAAGTTCGGAGATAAGTTTCTGCTTTCGGGCGTTCAGCACGATTTGCTTCAAATCGTCTGTGATGTAATCGAAAGGGGCTGTTGAGCCGGAAGGTATGGCATCCATAAACCTTACCAGGTAAACGAAGTCGCCATCCTCCATTTCAACATATCTTTTCTCAAAAACCTCCCTTTGCGGATTTGCTATTGGAAAAGGAAGTTCTCGAAGGATGAATGAGAGGGGAATCCACTTATCATTAAAGTAGTCGTACTTTGTTGCAGCCTGATAGGCTATGTTATCGAGCTGCTTAATATCTTCGTCACTGTTTGACAGGTAGAGCTCCCTTATTTTCTTTATTTGTGGAGCCTCCCTGCGCAGCTTGATGTACAAAGCCTTGACAATTGTCTCGTTTAGCACAAAATTATCCTTGTTGTCATCGTAGTAAGCCTTCAGATCGGCCATTTTAATTACGGTATCCAGCTTCTGGTTGAGGTAGGCCTGTTCGTACTTGAAAATTAGAAGTGAAGTACGGTAGTCCTCCAGCTGGCGGGTAACATTCTTTTGAGAATCGGATAGATTGTTTTCGGCAATTTTCAGCATAAGCTGGGTTTGAATCCATTTATCAATGTAGGCATCTACAATCAGGGCGCTGTCTTCCTTCGATACGTTGCCTACAATTAAGTTGGCAATGTCCGAAGGGTAAAGGTAGCTGTTGTAAACCCTTGCCAGGGGCATGGGCTTTTTACCTGAGTTGAAGCACGATGCCAAAACAACTGTCAACCCAACCAGCGAAAAAGTTACTAAACGAAAACTTTTCATTTTTTATCTCATTTATTGTTGTTTTGCCATGCAGAAATCTCGTCGAACACACTCCTATTAACTATAACGGTGTAGTGTTTTTTCAACTTTTCGAGCCATTCCCTTTCAAGCGAGTTTTGGTAATCGGATATCACCTCTCCTTTGCAGTCGGTCAGAGGTTTTACATCATCAATTGTTGTGTCCAACACCTCAACAACAACCACCTCGCCGTTTTGTGTATCCCTAACACTGAACTTTTTAGGCCAGGAAGTGTAGTCCGCAACCTCAGGCAAGGTGGGATCACCTGATTTTTCGACTACGGTGGCCACTTGTTTAGCCGGCGAGTTGAACCGATTCGTATAATCCAGAGGCGAAAGACCCTTTTTGGAACGTTTTTCTATACCGCTGACAAACGCCTTTTTAATTTTCGGATCGGTAAGAGTATAAACAGCGAAGTGAATGCGTTTGCCCCACTTGTAGCTATCCTGGTGTTCGTTGTAAAAGTTTGCTATTCCCAGGCTATCAGAACTTTTCTGCCACACCTCCCGGTTGGAAATTTCGAACAGCAGCATACCCTCGTAGTACTCGCGGGTAAGCTGGGCAAATTCGGGGTACTTATCAGGTAGCTTAGACTTCTCGTAGCTGGTAAGAGTTAGGTTTACCCATTCGGTGTAGGCATTCATGAGAAAGGCAGGAATAGAATGCTTGCCTATTAACCCTTGGTTTTGTTCAATGAAATTGCAAAAGTCAGAAAGTTTTAGCTCGTTTCCATTGAAGCTAATAAGGGTAGAGTTTGATTTGAGGTTGGGCGATTTCCATGTTCCCTTGTAGAGTGATGAATCCAGTAACGGAATCAGTAGCTTCAACTTTGAAGTATCCTGCTTAAAGGAATACTCCTTTTTGAGATTCTCTATAAATGCTGTTCGGGGAAGCATTCCTCGTGAATCGCGCATTAGCATAGCTCTTATTTCAGGAATAAGTTCTTCCCTGTTCCCCAGCTCCTTTCTTGCAAGTCTTTTCACAATGTGCCAACCAGCTGAACTTTGGAAGGGTTGCGATATTTCCCCATCATGCTGCAGGGAGAAGGCAACAGCTTCAAACTCTGGAATTACCTGACCGGGACGTATCCATGGCAACTCTCCTCCCGATTTTGAGGTGCTGGGGTCTTGCGATTCGTCTTTGGCTAGCTGGGCAAAATCGGCACCGGCAGTAAGGCGTTGGTAAATACCCAGAATTTTTAACCTGGCATCCTCGGCTGCTTGAGGGGAAGGATTGGGTGGAACTCGTATCATGATATGGGCAACCTTTACCTGTCCGCGAGCAGGTCGCTTGTCGTGCACCTTGATGATGTGGTATCCAAAGCGGGTTCTCACGGGCATCGAGATGGAATCAACAGGGGTGGAGTAGGCAGCTGATTCGAAAGGGTAAACCATTTGAAATGCGGTGAAGTAGCCTAGAAAGCCACTGTTCCTCGAAACCGAGGGATCGTTGCTCATTGCAACTGCTACTGAGCCAAATGTTTCTCCCTTTAGAATTCTTGAACGAGCCTCCATGGCCTTCTGGTAGCACTTTAACGTGTCGGAGGGTGAAGCATTTTCGGGAATTGATATGAGTATGTGGCTGGCGCTAACCTCATACTGCATCCGGTTGTATGCTTCCTCAATAAGGTTGTTTAATACCTGATTGTCAATTAGGTATGACTGTGCCAGCTGTTCTACATATCCCTGGTACTCATTTTTAAAAGCTGCAGTTGTATCTATCCCGTTGTCTTTGGCTGCTTTAACTTTTAACTTATAGTTAATAAAGAGGTTAAGGTAATCTTCTAGAACTTCGCGGGTTGGTTTTGCGTTTTCTATGGATGTACTTTTAAGGTAAAGTCCCTGAAATTCTCCTGCAGTAACAGGTTCGTTGTTTATAGTAAGTAAAATTTTTTGTTCGGTTGGTTGGGCAACAGCAGCTATACCGCAGGTTATTACCATGAAACCCGCCAGAGTATTCCTAATAATTTTATTCATACGAATACTTGTTTAAAGTTTACTGCCAACAAATTGCAGCAGTTTCGTTTTCATCTTAGCTATTTTACACCTTCGCCATATTCCTTAAATTGATGGTACAGCCAACAACCTTTGCGTAGTTATTTTTGATTTTTAATGCTTCTGCTGGGGCATGGCTGCGGGCAAAATAATAAAACGTGCAAGCTACTAGTAGTCCGTATCGCGGCTGTAGTTAGGAGCCTCACGAGTAATGGCAACATCGTGGGGATGGCTCTCAATTATACCGGCGTGGGTAATCTTGACAAACCGGGCTTTTTTTAGCATCTCAATGCTGGTTGTACCACAGTAGCCCATTCCAGCCCTTAATCCACCCACCAGCTGGTAGAATACTTCAGAGAGCGTTCCCTTGTAGGGAACTCGGGCAACTATACCCTCGGGAACCAGTTTTTTTATGTCGTCCTCAACATCCTGAAAGTACCTGTCCTTTGAACCCTGCTGCATAGCGTCAATTGAGCCCATGCCACGGTACGACTTGAATTTACGCCCGTTGTAAATAATGGTTTCGCCTGGAGATTCCTCAACGCCGGCAAAGAGCGAGCCGGTCATTATGGAATCGGCCCCAGCTGCTAATGCCTTAACAATATCGCCTGAGTAGCGGATACCACCATCGGCAATCACCGGAATACCGCTTCCCTCAAGGGCGTGCGAGACGTCCCAAATCGCATTAAGCTGTGGAACGCCCACGCCGGCAATAATACGGGTTGTGCAAATGGAACCTGGTCCAATACCTACCTTAACCGCATCGGCTCCTGCATCGGCTAGCATCTTGGCTGCCTCGGCCGTTGCAATATTTCCAACAACAACGTCAATGTTTGGAAATTCTCGCTTTACCAGCTTGAGCATATCCACCACACCTTTCGAGTGTCCGTGGGCTGTATCAATCACTATGGCGTCCACATTTGCTTCGCAGAGTGCCCTTACGCGTTCCAGCGTATCTCTGGTTACACCAACCCCAGCAGCCACCCTTAACCTTCCCATTTTATCCTTGCAGGCATTTGGGTTGTCCTTAACCTTGGTTATGTCCTTGTAGGTAAGCAGTCCTACAAGCTTGTTGTTCTCATCAACAACGGGCAACTTCTCTATTTTGTACTTTTTGAGTATCTCAGTTGCATTTTCGAGGTCTATTGATTTTGAGGTGGTTATGAGGTTGTCGGAGGTCATCACCTGCCGGATTGGAGTGCTTACATCTTCGTGAAAGCGAAGATCTCTGTTGGTTACAATACCTATTAAAAATCCCAGGCTGTCAATAACCGGGATTCCTCCAATATGGTTTTCGCGCATGAGCGTTAGTGCGTCTCCAATAGTAGCGTCTGGGCTAATAGTTATGGGTTCGAAAATCATGCCATTTTCTGCGCGCTTAACCTCACGCACCTGTCTGGCCTGTGCTTCGATGCTCATATTTTTATGGATAACACCTATTCCCCCTTCCCTGGCAATAGCAATGGCAAGGGTTGACTCCGTAACTGTATCCATTGCAGCCGAAACAATAGGAGCCATGAGGTCAATATTCCTGGAAAACTTTGTTGAAAGGTTCACATTCCGTGGAAGCACCTCGGAGTAGGCCGGTACTAAAAGCACATCATCGAATGTAAGCCCCTCAGCTATTACTTTTTCCGATTGAAACGACATATTCATAGTTTGGTTAGGTTGTAAAAATGCGGCAAGTTACAAAAAAATGACAAATAGCCAATTACCATCAACCTGCATGCAGCCCATGGTGAACTTTTAAAATGGCAACGCCGTTGCTCGAAGTAAGCCCGTTAGCCCAATTAATATTTAAGCTAAATGACCTTAATTTTTGATTTGCAGGTTATAGACCGGTTATTTGCTAAATTTGCTCCAGCAGATTTTACAACTTTGGATAGGTTTGAGGAAATACTAAAGCAGTACTGGGGGTATAACATTTTCCGTTCGATTCAGCGGGACATTATTGAATCGGTTTACAATGGAAATGATACACTAGCGCTTATGCCCACCGGAGGTGGTAAATCTATTACTTTTCAAGTTCCTGCTCTTGCCCTGGAGGGAACCTGCCTGGTTATTACTCCGCTTATTGCCTTAATGAAGGATCAGGTTGAAAATCTGAAGAAAAGGGATATTAGGGCGGTTGCCGTGCATTCTGGACTTACCCGGCATGAGGTTGATGTAGCTCTTGATAACTGTGCATATGGAGATGTGAAGTTTCTTTACCTTTCACCGGAGAGAACAACCACGGAGCTATTCCGCGAAAGGCTCAGAAAAATAAAGGTGAGCATGGTGGCCGTAGATGAGTCGCACTGCATTTCGCAGTGGGGCTACGATTTTCGTCCTTCATACCTGCGCATTGCCGAGTTGAGGGAGATTATTTCTGAGCCTGTTCCTTTTCTTGCTCTCACTGCAACGGCTACACCCGAGGTGGTTGAGGATATTCAGCAAAAGCTGAAGTTTCGCAATGGCAAGGTATTCAGCATGAGTTTTGCCAGGGAAAATCTTGTTTACCTGGTTAGGAATGTGGAGGATAAGCCAAAGCACCTGCTCAAAATAACGCATGGCATTCCGGGAAGTGGCATTGTTTACGTCCGTAGCCGGAGTAAAACCCGAGAAATTGCCCAGATGCTTCAAAAAGAAGGCATTTCGGCCGATTTTTATCATGCGGGCTTAACCATGGAGGTGCGTAATGCCAAGCAAAACGACTGGCAAGTTGGCAAAACCAGGGTTATTGTTGCCACCAATGCTTTTGGCATGGGTATTGATAAGCCCGACGTCCGGTTTGTAGTCCATGTTGATCTTCCCGATTCGCCCGAAGCATACTTCCAGGAAGCCGGGCGTGCCGGCCGAGATCAAAAGTTGGCCTATGCGGTTTTACTTTTCAACAATGCCGATTCACTGAAAATTGAGCAGCGTGTTGAGTCAAACTTTCCTCCTATTGAGGAGATTAAGCGAACCTACCAGGCATTAGGTTCGTACCTGAACGTTGCCATTGGTGCCGGCAAGGGCGAAACCTACGATTTCAACCTTATGGACTTTTGCTCAGCCTATAAGCTTAGCTCCGTTAGGGCTTATAGCTCGCTAAAAATTCTTGAGCGTGAAGGGTACCTTGAACTTACCGACGAGCTTGATAACCCCAGCCGCATCATGTTTCTTGCCGGTAAGCAGGATCTCTACAAGTTCCAGGTTGCTCATGCAGAACTGGATGGGTTTATTAAGGCGATACTCCGAAATTTTACCGGAGTTTTCTCCCAATACGTCCGAATTGACGAGGTTTATCTTGCCCGGCTGGCGGGTATTACTGTTGATAAAGTGATCGAAAACCTTAAAACCCTTGGCAGGTATAAAATCATAAGCTACATTCCCAAGAAAAGAACTCCGCTGCTGGTACTCGTTGAGGAGAGGCTTGACGATAAAAATTTGCGCATTGAACCAAGCTCATACAGGTTGCTTAGGTCACGCTTTGAGGATAGGGTAAAGGCTATGCTTTCTTATGCAAATAACCAATCCAAGTGCAGAAGCCAAATGCTTAGCGAATACTTTGGCCAGAAGGACTCCTACCGCTGTGGGAAATGCGATGTATGCACATCGCGCAACGAGTTGGACATGAGCAAGTATGAGTTTGATATGATTCTGGATGGGCTAAAAAGGCGCTTGCAAGCTGGGCCATGTAGCGAGGAGGAGCTTATAGATGCAATTAAACGTAATCCTGATAGAGTAGCCAGGGTGATCAAGTACCTTATGGATACCGGAAAAATTTTCCATAACGAAAAGGGTATGCTGGCATGGCACCATCGAAAGGAAGGCGGATTCGAGGTAGAGGAGTGAGCACCTAAGCGACTATTGGCTTCAACTTAAAGTTAAGAAGAATCAATTAGGCGTGAAAAACCTAGTTTTGACACGAAAAGTGTTTTTAGTAAGTATGTTAAAAGTTAATTGGATAAAGAATACTTTTAAGCCATCAACGGTTGAACAAGTTCCACCGGGAGGCGGCTTTCAAATTATACTTTATTCTTTATCCTTTACCCTCTTTAAT